>Ga0210383_10000203_pt1 | contig 58670 bp, 37 predicted proteins | sample IncBWC14OmetaG_FD_160072 | JGI IMG/M metagenome (GOLD analysis project Ga0210383, IMG submission 160072) | Forest soil microbial communities from Barre Woods Harvard Forest LTER site, Petersham, Massachusetts, United States - Inc-BW-C-14-O ...
TCCACCGCCAGACGGATGTGGAAGGTCAGGCCTTCCGGCGGCACCATGCCCGGTGCGAGCTCTCCGGCATGGAGGCTGATGTGCACTTGCGGATAAGAGCCATGCACGGCATCGAGCATCTGCATCTGCAGACGGTAATCGCGCATGGCGATGTAGCCGTCTTCGGGCTGCACAAAGTTCATGCCGACAAAACGCGTGTCGGCAACCGCAGTTTCGAAGCCCAGCACGACCTGCGCGAAGACGACTTCGGGCGGCAGGCCACGCAAAATCTGATAGATGAATCGAATCTTGACGCCGCAGGCCGGCTGGGCGTCGGGCTGACCGCAGTGCTCGCGTGTTTTGCGATCGTCCTCGGCACGGTCGATGGCCGCGCTGATGGTCGGGATGCTCTCTTTGATTCCTGACGACAGGAGTTTCTCGTGGTATTCGACAAAGTTCGGGTTGTAACCGATGCGGGCAGCAATGGCTGCCGCCGGCCTGAAATCGGGCGTGTCCATCAGTTCCAGATACTGCTCGTTCTGCGCCGCCGCCCTCGTGGCTACCTCATCCAGCCACTCGCCCATGTGCCGTTTATCGGTGCCGCCAAACTTGTCGAACGTCGCGAAGAAATGATCGTGGCCGGAATCGGCTGAAACCGGCACGAATGTGCGCATGGAGAAAGCGTCGATAAGATCGTCGTAAAGATGCTGATTCTGCGGCACGGTGCTCGCCGGCACTTCGCCGGTTTTGCAGACGGCGAGATCGTTATTCACGCCGTTCGGCTTGGCAAAGGCTAGCGTCTTTGTATCTACGCAGAGATGGTCTTCACCGGCCGCGCGAATCCACGACTCGGCGTAGATCGCACCCGAAAGATGGCTGTGAAGGTCTGCGCCCTTGGGCATGCGATAGAGAAATGCACGCAGCGCCTCCGGACCCTGTTTCCTGGCGTCGTCAAAGGCTCTTGCCGTCCGCACTTCGGCGCTCGACGGGGATAGGGCGACGGCGGGCGGCTTTTGCACGGGGAGTTTCTGCGCGGGCGCCTTCTGGGCAGCGGCTTTTTGCGCGTCGACAGGGCGCGGGACGGCGAAAAAAAAGGAAGCGATCAGGATCGGAAAAAGCGGCCAGTGACGTAAGCTACGAATCATCAAGAGCAATCCTCGAGGAATTCCGTGTCCCCCAGTGTATGGCATCGGACCCACAGGCATCCTCGCTCGAAGAGCGCGGCCGCAACATTCATGGGAGAAGCCACAGGGTCAGGCCGCGGTTTGTTATACTGGCAGAGGTTGTTTGACGATAGCAGTTGCTGGCAGTCTTCCTGTTCCGGTCCACCGCAGCTTCAGACACCCCCGTGAGCGGTCCTTCCGATCGCCCTTGGATTCACGCCAAGGCCAGATAGCTCAGTGGTAGAGCGCGGCCCTGAAAAGGCCGGCGTCGGCGGTTCGATCCCGTCTCTGGCCACCACACTCCAAAAGACTTGCGGGACCTAACCCGAAACGCGACCCGCGCTCAATGAGATCGCGCCAGCCGGTTTTCAGGAGCTTCTCCCCAGCGGCAGTGATCCGGTGATCGGTTCGACCCCGAGGACCGGGTTTTCCCTGACGCACGAAACCTGATTCTAGCAGTCACCGGAGGGCCGGGATCGTTGCTCCGAGAGAGAGCAGCAGCCTTCTGCAGGTTGTAGGCGTCGAAATCCCACTGTCGACCAAAGCCAGCACAAACAGATCAAGATCGGTCCGACGTCGCTTGTCACGAGTCTCAGACATGTGTCACCAACATACGAACCCGGACAGAAAACCGAACACCGTTCGTGTCCCAATAAGAAGGCAGATGGCGCGTTGGACAGAATTGACGCACTGTCGTGCGTCGGTCCATACTCTTACCACAGTATTGACCGATACCATCGTCCAATAGATCTTTTCCTTTCTTATTGGCCCACTCGCAACTGTGTATTAGATCCGAATTGCTCGCGTGAGTCGATCGCGGCCTGTGCGTCTCGACTGATCACCGGCCCACTCATCGCAGGGAGGAATGGAGAGGCACATTGCAATACGCCGCAGCCAAACAACAAAAATCAAGCATCCCGCGAACTGTGGCAAGAACGCAATCGGTCGTCACGTGGCGGCCCAAGACCAACAGCCGATCGCTTCCGGCGCGACACCGTTCGCCCGATATGCTGGGAAGCGATGTCGCGACGAGTCACGCATAGTGATGCTCCCCGCGCTTGATTAAGGGGCGCTTCTCGGCGAAATGCAGGATACAGCAAAGTTGTACAAGACTCGGGGCGAAGCAGCGATGGAGAGTTGATGATATGAGATCGGGTCATCAGACAAAACACACTCCGTCAGGAACGGTCGTCTCAAGGCTACCTGTGCTTGCCGTGACGATGACATTGTTTCTATCCGTTGGAGCATGGGGCCAAAAGGCTCCAACAACGCCGAATGAGCCTTGGCTTCCCGACCACCAGACACTGGAGCGCCACACAATTGCTGTCCCTCCTCATGAAGCGCAAATAGATGGCGAGCACGTTTACAGCCTGGGTGAGTTGATCGACATTGCAGAGTCGAACGGGCCCACGACACACGCGGCCTGGAATCAAGCCAAGTTCACTGCCGCATCTGTTGGAATTGCGAAGAGCGAACTGTATCCAATAATCATCGCAACGGTGTCTGGAAGAACTTATCTCAACGTACTACTGTTTTATCAAAGCGTCTTCCCCCAGGACTTAGGTGTCTTTGATACGAATGTCCATCTGGCTTATACGCTTGTGGACTTCGGTGCGCGACATACGGAGATTACGGCTGCTCAAGCACGACTTGTCGGTGCAAACCTATCGTTCAACAATGAACATCTGATTCTTATCCAACAAGTTAGCCAAGCATACTTCAGCTTGCTCAAAGCAAGAGGATTGCGGGAAGCAGCAGAGGTCTCGCTTAACGACGCCAGGACCACAGAGAGCGCTGCGCAAGAACGACGTAAAAACGGGCTTGCTACCGTGCCGGAAGTGCTGGAGGCGAAGGCCGCAACTGCGAAAGCAGCTTATGATTTGCAGAGTGCGATCGGGGCTGAGCGGGTCGAAATAGGAAATCTCGCCAGGGCAATTACCGCGAATCCGGTGAAGCCGTTGAAAGTGGAACCCCTCGATCAACTGAGAATTCCAGACAAGCTGGATCAATCAGTCGAGGATGCCATAAACACGGCGTTCAAAGATCGCCCCGACCTGCAAGCCGAGCAGGCCCGTGTGCGCGCGGCGCAGGCTGAAGTTAAACATGCTCAGGCCTCCTATTACCCATCACTGACCTTTGACGGTTCGAAAGGTTGGATCCGAGCCTTCGGTGAGCAACTAGGCTCGCCTGGTGTTTATGCGCACACTCCCACCTACGATGCCACGCTCGCTCTGAAATGGACGGTTTTCGACGGATTTCGCCGGGAAAACAGCATCAGCCAGGCGAAGGCAGAAGAGAAAGAGGCGACGGACGAAGTTCACGACCGTCAAGACGAGATTACAAATCAAGTCTGGAACGACTACACAAATGCAACGACAGCGCTGGAGGAAAGACAGGCGGCGGCAGCTCTATTAAGTGCTTCGTCCGAATCGTACTCGGCGGCGCTGGAGTCGTACAAAGATGGAGTCCGTAACTTCTTGGATGTGCTGGCAGCGGAGGATGCCCTGGCACAAGCCCGTGCTATCGACGTTACCGCCCGCACTCAGGTGCTTCAAGCCCTCACTGATCTTGACTTCCGAACAGGCGACTTACTTGCAAATCATCCGAGAGGCAAGAACCCGTGAGTTCCAATCAGCAGTCATCTGAGCGCTCCAGCACACGTCGTCGATTGTGGACAAGCTTTGTAACAAGCCTGTTCGTGCCCACGGTTGCCGGGTGCTCTGGATCCCCGGCGTTCAACATCCTGGGATCGTATTTCCCGTCGTGGCTCGTATGTCTCGGAATCGCGATTGTGTTGACTTTGTTGGCTCACGTATACGTCACCAAAAAAAAGCTTACGGAGCAACTGTGGCCATTACCAATTGTCTACTCCGCGCTCCTGTGTCTCTTCAGTTGCACACTCTGGTTGATCTTTTTCCAGTAGAGAGGAAACATTTTGCTAACAACCTCACGATTGGTGATACGGAGCAAAGGATCGATCGCCAGCGCCTGCATCGTCGTTGGTGCACTCATCTCCGCCGGTCTGGTCCTGCACGAAATCGCGTTGTATCCGCGAACTGATGATGCTGAAGTGACAGCCAACTTCATTGGTATGGCGCCTGTTGTTGAAGGCCCAGTCGTGCAGCTACCTATTCACGATAACGACCTCGTAAAAAAAGGTGACTTGCTGTACAAAATTGATGATCGGCCCTATCTGTACGCTTTGCAGAATGCACTCGCTGTTCAAGCGGAGCTCGAAGGCGAGATTGAGAATGAATCCCGTCGAATCTCCTCTCAGGTCAACGGCGTTGATGTGGCGAACGCAGCTGAGCAGAGCGCCTTGGCGAATGAGACCAGGGCGGCCGATGAAATCGAGATCGCGGAAGCGGCGATTGCGCGATCGGAAGCTGCACTCAAGCAAGCGCAGGCAGACGAAAGCTACGCTATAGGTAATTTTCATCGTATCGAGCCGCTCCTTGACAAGGGCTTCGTGACCGAGGATGACGTCCATAAAGCCCGTACTACAGCCGACGCGAAGACCGCGGCAGTGGACCAGGCGAAGTCTCAATTGCAGCTGGCAAAGGCGAGTTTGCTAGCTGCTTCTGCTCAAAAGCAGCAAGCCACGGCACAGATTTCACAGAGCCGAGCGCAGGTCAAAGAATCGGCCCACTCGGTTCTGGTGCTGGCGCCCTTGCTCGCGCAGCGCGAGCAAAGGGCCGCAGCGGTTCGACTAGCTCGATACAACTATGAGCAATGCAGCGTAGTAGCTCCATTCGATGCCCGCGTTACTAACCTCACCACATCCGAGGGGCAATACGTAAAGGCGGGCGAGCAACTGTTCACCCTCATCGACAATAGAGCTTGGTGGGTGCTCGCGAATTTCAGAGAATCGCAAATCAAACGCACTGGCCCAGGAACGCCCGTCGAGGTGTTCTTAATGGCCGATACAACCAGGAAATATCATGGCGTTGTCGAGAGCGCGAGCTTTGGCGTCACCCCCGATCCAGATGTAGTGGGAAAACTGTCGGAGGGATTGCCGGATACACAGCGTACGCTAAATTGGGTGCGTCTGGCCTCACGATACCCAGTACGTATCAAGATCATCGATCCGCCCCCGGCTACCCTTCGCGTCGGTCAGGTTGCAATTGTCAGGATGCGACCCTCCCACCGAGATCGCTGAGGTTGGCCATGACAACATATGGCCGGTCCCAGTCGCCTGTTCGGGATTTTATCGAAATGCTGCGTGCCGAACTGGCGTGGTATCCGGGGCGCACTGCGCTGGTAGGAAGAATCGTACTCGCGTGTACGAGTGTGATGGTCCTCGCCGAAGTCTTTCGAATTCCCGGCGCGGTATTAGGCGCGAGCTTCCCGATATTGATTTCACGCGACAATCTGAAAGCCACCCGGAAAACTGCATTTCAAATCGGCCTAGCTTGTTCAATCGGAACTGCTGAAGTCATTGTTGGTGGCATGTTGACGGCCGGCTCACCATTTCTTCATGTGATGTGGGTGATCGTGAGCTTCTTCGCTGCATTCTACGCAATCAGCAGCTTGAACTTTTCGAGTGCGTCTCTCACTCTCAGCGCGGTACTCGCGATTGCAATCCGGTCATGGGACTATCCAATCCGTGCTGAAACACGCGTGGAACTTACGCTCTACACCTTGCTCGCGATTCTTATAGGGTGTGTTGTTACCGTCCTGATTGAAACCGTATTCTCGAAAAAGAATCCGCCGGACGTAATGCTCGAGGGAATCTCTCGTCGCTTGAATCTAGTAGAAACCCTCTTAATTCGAGCCTCCGCGGCAGAATGGCCTTCCTCGGCGTTAACGATTCAGCTCGGTCGCTCTGCTTCCAGAGGTGTAGCAGATTTGCGGGAGCACCTTGCAAAGTCGAGCTATGACGCGGGCTTTCGCGATTTGCTCGCGACGGTAATCGCTCTCACAAGTCAGCTCATAGAGCTGGGTTCGAATCTTGCGGAATCGGCTCCAATCCTGTCTTTCGACGACCAGGAACGTTGCCGAGCGATTGCGCGAAATCTAGGTTCGGTACGTTCCAGCGTCGCGCGTATGGAATGTCCGGAATGGATCGATCTTCCTTTTGGAAGTTACGCGTCAAATCCGATATTGATAGAGATCGAACGCACGACGGCTTTAATCGCTCAGAGCTTTTGTAGTGAGAGTTTTCGCATCCACTGGCTCTCGCCCCCGACAGTCCAGACGGCGTCGATCAGTGAGTTTGTTGCTGACGCCCTTCGAAACACGGAGCATATCAAGTTTGCGGTGCGCGGCACGCTCTCTGCTCTTCTTTGCTATCTGTTCTACATGAGTACTGGTTGGATGGGTCTCGTTTCGTCGACCTTAACGTGTACCCTTACCGCTCGTCGATTGACAGGCGGAGGCCGGCAGAGACAGACTCTCCGATTTGCGGGATTTGTCCTGGGAGCAGGCGTTATCGGCTTAGGAACCGAGGTCTTCATTCTTCCTCAACTAAACACTATCGCGGAGTTTGCTCTGTTATTCGCGTCGGTCGTTTGGATTGGTTCCTGGATAGCCACCTCCGGACCGCGGATAGCATTCGCCGGGTTTCAGATTGTCCTGTCCTACAATCTGGTGAATCTCAACAAATTCACGATCAATACCTCGCTTGTGCCCGCTCGTGACGCGGTTCTGGGGGTCTTATTGGGCGTTGTAGCAATGTGGCTGGTGTTTGACCATCTCTGGGCACAGACCTCGAGTGGATCTGTCCGCATTCTGTTACTGGGAACGCTGCGCAACATTGCGAACTTCAAGGCGACCTCAGCTGCGACTTCTCAAGGGGCGACTGAACGGTTGGCTGCGGAAAGTTCGCGAATCAACCGGGATTTCGACAAGCTGCGAGATCTTGCCGATTTGTACGCTTTTGAAGCTTTCCCGAAAAAGTCGTACGAAAGTCTAGTGCACCGGAGCATTCGAACACTCCTGCCGGAGTTGCGCGCGTTCCTGCTGGTTAAGACGGGACTTTTGCAGCACAGAAGCCTGGCGGTAGCCGAGGTAGAAGAAGTGCTTCTTCAGGAGATGGAAGAGAGAGCCTCCAGTGGGCTTCATGCATTAGCCAATGCAATCGAAAGTGAAGTACCCGACCAATTGTCGTCGTGGAATGTGCATAATGAGGGTCTCCGGGGCGCGGTATCAATAGAAGAAGAGAAAGCAGGGGATGGGAAAGATCCACAGAAGCAGACCGAGATGCGATTGTATGCCTCACTGTTGGACATGGCTTCTGATCTAGTGCGGCGAACTCAATCTAACTTTGCGCTAGAAGCTGCCGCTGCTATAGCAGGTGGACATAGGTCACTTGGGGCAATCGCCGAGACCGAAAGAGGCGCGCCCTGTGCCGATTGAGTCCATTCGCGAAAATTGAGAATGGTCTTCGCCGGTGGGTGGAGGACCGCACAGCAAAGAAAATGGGCGGTTTGAACCGCCCATGCTAAGCGGGCCGAACCTGAGAAAAGCTAGAAGGAGCGGCGAAGGATCTTCGCGAAATTCGCTACGTCCAGCGTGCCGAATCCGGCTCCTGGGTTGTAGCCGTTTCTGCCGTAATAGAACCAATTGTCGCCGTCTGATATCGCATGGAGCGGCGCATTCGGACCTCCATAGCCCTGACCTGTGCGACCCAGTTGGTAGAGCGGGAAGTTGAGCAATCCAAATCGGCTGCCGCCCAGGTATTGGCCTATCAACGCTGAGACTCCATTCAGTTGCGGTGCCACAAAACTCGTGCCGCCGAAGTACGAATCAACTCCAAATCCAGAAACGCTCGATGTGTAGTAAAGCACATAGCCAGTCTCCGGATCAGCGTTAAAGGAGATGTCCGGTACATTGCGGCCGGGATAGTACCCTGGCAAGCTATACACCAGGTCCCCGTTAACAATCCAACTCTGGTCAGGCTGGCTGATCTGAGTGCCTGGAAGGAAGAGCTGATACAAGGGTTCGACAAAAATGCTACTCACGCCGCCGCCGCCCCCGCCGGGGAAGATTCCGCAGGAAACGGGATCGTACCCAAGAGCGGTGCAGAACGGAATCAGGTAATCCCACCCCCATACCCTCTCATGCGGGATGTTGATGTCGAGGGGCGGCGTGCAGGCCGCATTGAGGCAGAACTCTTGCAGGCCGGGCAGCGTTGTGCCACCTGCGGCAGTAATTGCAGTGTCACTCGCCGGATAATCTACGCTGAGTGTGTTGCTGCAGACATCGCCCCCAGGGCAGTCGAGCTTATTATCGTAAGCACCATCGTCTCCGGCAGCTGCGAAAAGAGTCTGTCCCTGGATCGCCGCGCGAACGAATAGTTCGTGGGTCGCTTCTACGAACGTGTGGTCCGGTGGCATACAGGCAGACGGGAAATTCCCAATACCCCGATTGGCACACTCCTCCCAGTCGCCCCAACTCACGGAGATGGTCTCCGCTGAATTGCCATCAACAGCCGCAGCGAAGGCATCAAGGCTCCCTTGGCCTGTACCCGGTGCTTGGTAAACAATGATTCTTGCCCCTGGAGCGATTCCGCCGGACTGTTCGACATCGAGGGTTGTCTCGTCGGAGCCTGAAGCGTCACTGGGCGCTCCAGGCCCGCCATCAACATTGACGATCTTAATGCGGTTCGGACTGACGGAAAGCCCGATCGCGCTCCAATAAGCGAACGCGTCGCTCGGAGTAAAGGATGCGAACGTAACGATGCCAATCGTGCGCCCGCTGCCCGTTACGCCGCGCTTATACAGCGGTTGCACGTCGTAATAATCGGCGAAGTCGGTCACGGTCCAGAACCCGGGTGCGTCGGGCGTGGTTGTCTGCGCCGCTGACTTTGCGATCTTCAGCTTTGGGGAAACAGTGCGATTCATTGGACGAAGACTTGGGCGGTTGTCGAGACCGACCACAGCTGTCACCAACCCAGAAATCCCGGCGGGAACTGTGGCGCGAGTCAGGGGAGCATGGAAAGTGTAGCCCGGAACGTTCTCGTGCGCGGCAACCTCATAACTGTGCAAGCTGACGGAGAAGGCATGTTCCATGTCGGACGGCAGCCCCGTCGCCGTGAGCGTTGTGGCAGTAGTCCGTGTGGCCGTTAGCCCGTATTTGCTCAGAGCCGCGATGACCTTCGCGACATCGGCATCGGAGGGCGCAAAGCGCGCCGCGAACTGCTTCGCGGTCAGAAACTGATGAAACTGCGGATCTCCGGGTGTGTGGAGCGCGTTGAGCAGATTTTCCGCCTCATTTTGATCGCTCAATTTGAGCGCAATGGTAACGGAAAGCGGTGTTGTGCCCGACTCTGCCGTGAGCGCGCCGCGATCAATTGGCTTAGGCGCTCCTGAAGTCGGGTACGGCAATGCGTTGTGTGTTGTCTGAGCCATAGTGCTCGAAAACAATCCAAGCACCAAGAAGGACATCACGAATCCAGACTTCCATGTTCTCATAGATTCTCCCTTTTTAGTAAATGCCTGACCCGACTGCTGTGGGGTTAGCGCCGCTTAACGCAACGATGAACTATTCATGAGCTTGAGAAGCGAACGCTTTGGAGACGAGGCGGGGGGCTCCCACGTCTGGCTCGAAAGGATGCGATTTTCGAGACAACTTGTCAATATGAAATGATTTTGCACAATTCGGTGCGTAACCCGGCCCATTTCGACAGCCCGGTTTGGAGGAGTAGGCGATCTTATGTACCGCGCGGCGGTCTACCTGACAGTTCTGCCCAAAGTTCTCTATGGCCGATTTCGATCTCAGGCGGCTGCTCGTCATATCGCAGTACCTAGGCACCAAGCAAGGCGATTTGATCCAGCAGGGTTCGAGAGCTGCGCGCAACGACTCCGATAAGAGCGTTTGCCGGCAGCGGGCAAAAATAGGAACTAGAACATCTAGGCATCCGGTGAACGAAGCTCTTCACCGTGCTGCGGACCGCATTGATCATCATCGTTCCCGCCTTCACAAACTGTTCGCGTTCCCGCTGGTCAACCAGGTCGGCCTGCATCGACTCGCTCTGGATGGGACTGAGCAGTTCGGGGATGAGCCTCTTACGGAATTGAAAAAGCCCGGCTGCGACGGCGGACGGGCTTCTCCGATCTCTCTTTTCCTTTCTTGAACTACAGAGGCCCGAGGAGAAATAGCAGGTCAAGTATTTGGCCCTCGAAACCGTGATCTAGCGCCTTCGGATTCCGCATCCAGGAGTCAACAGGGCCAACAGGGCTCAGAAGCTAAGGTTGCTTTCTCCAAGGATGCCGGCTTCCATCCAGGTCGAATCAGCTTCAAAGTGCCCACCCGCTGGAACTGCGCCGGCATATCCCTGGCGCATGCCGTTCGCGGACTCCCAGACTACGCGGTAAGTGCAGCCGGGCTGCACGATCGCAACCGACTTGCCTGAGCGGGTGCCGGGATCGTAGTAGCCGCATTCCAGCTTTTGCAGGGAGGTTTCGGACGTAAGCGCCACGGGGTGCGAAGCGTCCAATCGCGCGGGCGTCGTTACCGCGAAATTCGGGATGACGTGTGTGCGAACTCCGATGACCGTCTGAACGCGGCTGAGAATTTCGTTTGAGTCGACCAGGTTCTGGGAGGCTGTCGCCTGATATTTCGGCCAGTCATAACGGAAGGACTCGAGCGAGCCGTTATTGAGAAATGTGAGGGCTACTGTCGATCCGTTGCCCACCACAGGAACGCCGTGAATGGTGCGGCCGAAGACGATGCGGTTGGCCGCGACGGAGCGTGTGACCTCGCCGGTGCTTAGATTCTGCTGGCCTTCGATACGGTAGTCGGTGCGAACTAGAACCAGTTCTTCGCCAGGGCCGAGGACGATTACATCGGCGAGTTTTGCTGCGATGAAGGTGCGGCCAGCCTGCTCTAGCGCAGCGTCGGACATCTTGTCCGCAACGGGTTTGGCAAGCGAGTGTGCGAGGTTGTGGACGGCCTCATCCTCAAATTTCGCGGATGCGCCATCGACCGTTACGATCAGGGACGAATGAGAACCAGCAATGCGCAACTGATTGGACTGGGTGGTTGTCTGGGCGGAGCAGTCCGTACAGAATCTGGCCGACAGCAAGGCGGCTACGTTCGTTGGGCCTGCCGCGCCGGCGCGATGCAGCACGGGCAGGGAGGCGTCGTTGGATCCCCGGGTCTGGAAAGACTGAGCGGAGGCGTTATCGATAATGGATATTGCGCCGAATGCACACAGCGCAAGCAATCCTGACCTTAACTTTCGTGACTTCATTGCTATTCTCCTCATTACAGTTACAAGTCGTTGTTACGATCGTGAAATCCGCGGGTTGCGGCGCATCGGTTAGTCGCCGTTCCATCCGCTCCAGCAGACGTAGCCGATCTGGCTGTCGCGGAGAGTGGACATGGTCTGCACGCTGGAGAGCGTCGCTCCCTGGCGCGACCAGCACTGACTGGAATTTGCGCCAGTATTGGCGACGGAGGGATGGTTATCGTTATTCGCGTCCCAGACCGATTCAAGCCACGACTCGCCGATGGATTGCCCGCTTTGCATATTCGCGGCAAAGTCGGTGACGGCGGTCGTCGAATTGTCCACATAGAGCAGGTCGTGTCCGCCGACGCCAATCTTCAGGCCGCCATCGAATACGGTTTGCCAGCGGTTCCAAAAGAGACCGTCGGAAGTCTTGAAGGTGTCGCACGAGAAGGTGGCGAAGACCTTGAGATCTTTGCCGGAGTCGCCGAAACGCATGGTGGGCGTCCAGGCGATGCTGTTGTCATTCCACATCGCGTACCCGGCGTAGTTCGCGTTGTTATTGGCGATGGTGCCATGGGTGATCATGAAGAAGAAATCGACGCTGTCGGTTCCTCCACAGGAATTGCAGGCTTCGTTGGCGTTGCCGCTCTCAAAGGCGGGAGCCGCGTTCTCCAGGTTGAAGTAGAAGTCGACCGTGTCAGTGCTGGAAATCTGGCTGATGAAGTCGCTACAGGCGGGGTAGATATCGATGTCGGGCGCCCAGCTGTCCTGGAAGCTGTCCTGACAGCGCACGCCGACGTGCATCGACTGCGCGTGCGTCGAACCGAAGAGCGCGAACAGAAAGGTTAAGGCGATGGCGACGAGCGCGCCGTTCATCACCAATAAGCGAGCGGACGCCGATTTGCAGGGTGCGTTGTTGCGTCTGGTCAAGCATTGAATTCTCCTGCGAGGATAGTGCGGAAAGCGGCGAAAGCGTTTCGCGCCAAATTCGCGGAGCAGGACTTCGGAGCGCGAATGAGGGGGTCGCCTCACGAAATTTAAAGCACGTTAAGACCGAAGAATTCTCCGCCCTCCGCGTTGCAAATCAGGATTCGATGAAGTGGGAAGAGGTATGGGGTGGCGCTTACCTCAAGGATCACGCTGCCGCTCCCCGAACAGTGCACTGTCCCTGCTCAGATGAGAAAGTGATCATTGTTTGCGGGCATGAGATTTATTCACATAACCATCAGCGTCAAAATGCGCGACACCCGACTGTGCCGCTTCGAGGGTTCGAACCCCCGCCCGTAGCAGAGGTAGACGAGTGCACCTGGGGTAGCATCCAGGATGTAGTAGCTCTCATCCTGAGTATAGAGAGACCAAACCTATCCTGAATGTATTGCTTCAAAGAATGAACTTGAAGCGAGAGATTTCCCGGACGCTACAAAATAACGGGTGTGGAGAAGCGGAAACGCTGAGCGCTTTCACGCTTCTTACACCCGGATGCAGGATATTTATCAACGCCTGTAACGGGCTAGATGAAGTTCATCGCCGACATAAAGCATGCGTCAATCCAGGCTCATGGCTGAAAATGACGGCATTCAGTCCACCACGAATCGCTTTAACATCCGCTAGTTACACGCCGGAGCCGCTTCGTAGTTCACACATCCTGAACTTTGATTTCCGACAGTCCAGACAGCTGAAACATTGGGCATGTCTGCACGATGGATGAAGTAGTAGGTGTAACCGAACCCTGAACCAAGAGTTATGGATGCACCAACATCATTCAATTGGTCGGTCCATTGGACGGGATCACAATTCGAATTCAAGAACATCTGCGATTGAAGCACGCCGGTGAGGGGCTCGGTGGCCGACATCTGCATCGCCTGATACTGCTGGCCATTTTGCGTGTACATGCAGGCGTTCCATGACACCACGATGCCCGAAGAGGTTGACACTACGGGAATGGTAGCGGTCGAGCCTGTATAGGAATCGTCATAGGTTACAACTTGAAGGGTATGCGGGCCATCGGACAATGCGAGATCCACGTTGATGGACGTGTCCGGATTAATGTCCACCCACAACAAGTTGCCCGAATCGAAAATACCCCAATACGTGACACTTCCATCCGTGTTACTCGTTTGTGCCGCCGTAGCGATAACTGTGACCGACCCGCTGACTGATTGGTTCAGAGATGGAGAAGTCACCGTTACTGCCAGGTTAGACCCTGCAGGGCTGGTGACCGACCCTCCCGAAGAACCCGTGCCCGAACTTGAGCCTGAACCGGAGCCAGAGCCAGAGCCAGAACTGGAACCGCTTCCTGACGACGGGGTATAGCAGCCATAACAGCCTGAACTGCTTCCTGAGGAGGTGCTGCCACCTGAGCCTGAAGCTCCTCCACTGGATCCAGATGTGCCTCCGCTGGATCCGGAGCCCGAACCGGAGCCGCTGCCCGATGAAGAGGAATAACAACCATAGCAGCTTGAATTTCCTGAGGAGGAACTGCTGCTTGACCCCGAACTACTTCCTGAACCTGAGCTACTTCCTGAACCTGATGTGGAGCTTGACCCGCGACCTGACACCGTCAGGTTAACGATGTTCGAAGTCAACTCGGTCGAGTAGTCGGCGACGTCAACCTGCAAAGTCCCAGCGGTTGCCACGTCGTCCGAGTAAACTCCGGCCATGAGAAGACTACTATTGATGAAATAAGTCTGGAGCGGTTGAATTGCGCCGCTTAAAGTGTGCAACTGCACAATCGATGCAGAACTAAAACCCGAGCCGGAAATTGTCAGGACAAAACTGTCGCTGGCGGCTTCGACAGTTGACGGGGTAATGCTGGAAATGGTTTGGCCAAACGCATGATCGGCCAATGACAGCGCGATGAAAACGCAAACTATGATAGATGCTCGCATTGGGGGAAACATCGATGCGGTCCTTTCTTGAACAACCTGGCTCGGATTCCATCTTGGAATCTGAGTAGTGACGATTGTACCTGACGTGCCTTCTCACGAAGCTTGTCGATCCTTGTCGCGATCAACGCGATGCCAGACGACTCTTTGTAGTCAATTGCATACGCGAAACGAGCTCAATAGTGGATTAGTATCGCAAGAGAAGTTAGTTTCTCGATTTTGTGCAGGAAGAGGAGGGGCTCGGAACTAGAGCTGTAAAATTACGCTGGCACTCCAGGTTATATGCTCGATAGTCTGATCTGATTTCGCACGCTAAAGCCTTTGCTAATACACTCTTGACTCTGCTCGGCAACCGGAGCGACTATTCACTGCTCCTCGAGAGCCTTCAATGCATCCCGAGCATCGGGATAACCCTGCTGGCTGGACTTTTGGTACCAAGCTATGGCTGAAGGTTTATTTTGCGCCACGCCCAAACCCTGCTCATACAGATAGCCGACTTTGAATTCAGCTTCAGGGCGTCCCTGTTGTGCTGCCATGAGGTACCACTTCATCGCAGCGGTGTAGTTTTTCGGAGTTCCTAGTCCCTTTTCATACATCTCCCCAAGCCTGAACTGCGCTTCCGGACGCCCCTGGTCAGCAGCTGTTTCGTACCATTTTGCAGCCTCGGCGTAGTCCTGGCTTACTCCACGGCCCTGGTCGTACAGCACTGCGAGCCTATACTCTGCGTCTTTGTAGCCTTGTTTTGCCGCGAGAGTGTACCACTTCGCAGCCTCAGTAGGATTGGGAGGCCTAATGCCCGCATCGTACATGCCGCCGAGCCGAAACTGGCCATCTGGGTAGCCTTGATCGGCCGCCATCTTAAACCATTTCATTGCCTCTCGTGAGTCACGAGGCACTCCCAAGGCATAGGTCATACCGAGTTGAACCTGAGCGGCTGCATCGCCCGCGACAGCCTTCTGCTTCAGTGCGGAAACATCGTTCTGGGCCGCCCCGGATACAAGGGGCATGATTGCAAACATCAGTGGAAGTAATACGGTGAGTCTTTTCATACATCCTCGCTAATTTCGGCGTTTGTCGTCACGAGCCGGATTGAAGTTTGTCTCCAAGAAGGCTTCATAAGATTTCATTGCTCGAAGTACAGGATCGTGGGCTCTGGTGTCGTCGAATCAACATTCAAGCCTACAAATTCCGACGCGCTCGTCACCCATACCGCGATCGTCTTACCACTCGGCGAGGTCAACAGGATCGAGCCCCTGCCATTGTTCGAGACACTGGACACGGAGTATGTTCCGGCGAGCCCCAGGGCTGTGGTAAGAGTCGAGCCCTGGCTCATGTCCTCCGTTCCGGTGATGGTTCCCTGGCCCTGTACGGTGTTTCCACCGTCGAAATTGGCGATGCCGGAAAAGAGTGGAGCGGTTGGAACAATAGGCTCTCCCGACCCGAACAGGTATGTGCCAAGTATGTCGGCGTTGGAGAATGGCAGAACCGTCAACTGCGGCTTCATCTCGCCCATGGCCACAGCACCGGTTGAGGCATCCATAAGGAATGCTTCGTTCGGTGCGAAGGCATACATGTACCAAATGCTGGTAGTACCAGTAGTTGGATCTGCCAGGTTGATCGTGCCACGACCGTTCAATTGAAGGCTATACGCGCCGTTGAGCACGCCGCCAACGGTGATGTTGCCTCCGCTGTTCTGATCGAAGATCATCGTGACCTTGGAGGAGCCGCCAAACTGCAGGCCTCCTACGGTGTCCTGCGGAGCGCTGCCATTCGTACCGCTGAGACTGAACACGGACCTTCCGTTGAAGGACGCTGTAGTATAGGGAGCTCCGGACTGCAACTCGGCAGGACCGCTGAAGATCAGGCCGTTCAGGAAGAGCGGATCGGTTGAGATCATCAGGAATTCGTTGGCTGAAACGATGTAGAAGGCAAAGTTGAATGTGCCCCCGCCAAAGCCCGGAATACTCAGCGTTGCCGTTCCACGCCCCGTAGTGTCATCGACGCTGTAGATTCCATCGAAGGTCCCGAAGGTTGGAGCTACGATGCCGCCATCGTTTACGTCGAGGCTGCTTCCTGAAACGAAGCCACTCCCGTCTGGGAAGATGAGTCCAAGCGCGCCAACCCGCGAACCGCCCGAGTCCATGCCGGTGAGGTTGAACGCGTAGCCGCCCGCAAGTATGGAAGCGTCAAAGGCAGTCGGATCCTGAAGCTCGAGTACACCCGAGCCACGAACTCCGGAATTATCGAAGGAAATGAATCTCCCTTTCGTTCCGAGCAGGTTGAGCGCGAATCGGAACACGTGCGTGCCGAGTGGGCTGTTTATGGTCATGACGCCGCGATTGTCCGCACCCACCTGGTAGGTTCCGGCGATGGACACGTCCGTGGTGGGCGCAGCGGTGTTATTTACATCCTCGAGGCCGGAAGTGATCTTTCCCTGGCCGTTAGCCGTGAACGATCCAGCAGCCTGATAGACGCCATTGCTATCAAAGCCTGTGAACAGGAAGGCATAATGGCCATTCAGCTTTGAATTATTGGTAGGAGCGATCGTGACGGCCGCGGAAGCGGATGAAGATGTGTTGGCCTGGGCCGCCGCCTTAATCGTCACGCCCGCCGGATTGGGGACACTTGCGGGCGCGGTATACAGACCCGCCGCAGTGATTGTGCCGCAGGCGGCTCCGGAGCAACCGGCCCCAGAGACACTCCATGTGACCGCGGTGTTCTTTGTCCCGGAGACAGTCGCGCGGAATTGCTGCTGGTCGCTGACCGTAACAATCGCGGTTGTGGGCGAGACTGTTACCTGGATGGGAATGATGATCGTGACAGTTGCTGAAGCCGACGTTACGCCATCAGCGGTGGACGTTGCTGTCACTGTCACCTGCGCCGGAGTGGGGACCGTATCGGGAGCTGTATAGTCACCGGCTGTGGTAATGGTGCCGCACGTGGACCCGGCGCAGCCTGAACCGGTTACGCTCCAGGTCACGCTCGTAATTGTCGTGCCTGTAACCTTGGCTGTGAACTGCTGGCTGGCTCCGATGGCGAGCTGCGCAGAAGCTGGGGAGATGCTCACGCCAATTTCCTGAGCAATGGTCACAGTGGCCGTACTCGACTTAGTGGGATCGGCAACGGACGTCGCTGTAACACTCACGAACGAAGGATTAGGTCGAGTAGATGGCGCTGTGTAGCGGCCACTGGAGCTTACGGTGCCGCACGTGGCTCCCGCACAGCCAAAGCCGGTGACGCTCCACGTCACCGCGGTATTGCTGTTTCCAGTTACCGCAGCTGTAAACTGTTGCTGCGCGCCCGTGTTCACCTGGACACTTGCCGGCGATATCGTCACACTCACTTGGCTATTGGACGAGATCGTCACTGTCGTCGAGCCTGATATCGACAGGTTTGACAGGGAGGCCGCAGTAACGACTACGGTCGCAGGACTGGGCGGCGCTGCAGGCGCCGTGTAAAGACCGCTACCGGTAATCGAGCCACATGAAATTCCCGAGCAACCGCTGCCGGAGGCACTCCAGATCACCACGCCGCTTCCCGGGCCACTTGCCGCGAACTGCACCTGGCCGCCAGGCTTCACCTGGGGCGAGCTGGGAGAAATCGTTAGCGTAGTAGCAGCTGTAAGGGTTACCGTCGCCTTCGCCGATTGGCTCGGAGCCGCGACAGATGTAGCTGTGATGGTGACTGTGGGTGGGGTGGGAACGCTTGCAGGCGCAGTATATAAGCCGGAAGCTGAGATGGACCCGCATGATGAACCCGAGCAACCGGTGCCCGCAACAGTCCAGTTCACTGACGTGTTCGTGCTTCCTGTAACCGTCGCAGAGAACTGCTTCTGCCCTCCGGCGCTGACTTGGGCGGTCGATGGCGACACGGACACGGATACAGATGCGGCGGCCTGGATATCGACGGTCGCTGAAGCGGACTTTGTAGGATCAGCTACCGAAGTAGCCTTAACCGTAGCCTGCGGGGGATTAGGAACGGCAGCAGGCGCAGTATAGAGACCGCTGGTGCTGATCGTTCCACACGATCCAGCGACACATCCCACGCCGGACACGGTCCAGATTAGGGCTGTGTTGGACGTTCCCGTAACGTTGGCCGTGAACTGCTGCTTTCCACTTTTCGCAACCGTCACAAGTGTGGGGGAGATTGTCACTCCAACAGTAGCCGCTGTTCCGATGGTGACGGTAGCGCTTCCGGACTGAGTCAGGTCAAAAAGAGAGGTCGCAACAACTACTACTCCCGCTGGACTTGGCGCCGTAGCCGGCGCCGTATAAAGGCCGTTGGAGGTGATTTCTCCGCAGTTAATGCCGCTGCAACCTACCCCTGAGAGGCTCCAGATCACTATGTCGTCAACGGCACCGGTTGTAGTGAACTGCAGTTGGCCACCGGGCTTAACCTGGGCCGAGGATGGGGAGACAACGACCGATGCCGAAGCCACGCAGATGCAGTTAAGGATGGCGACCATGAATACGATCGACGTGATTTTTTGAGCGCGTTTCATAAGTCACCACCTGTGATCATTTTGGCCTTCGCGCTTCGCTACCCGCGAGCCCCGAGGGTCAATTGCGGTCGTCCTTTCATCACTTCCGTGAAATCTGCTGCTCCTGGTTCTCCTGCTTCTGGTTCTGCTGCTTCTGGTGCTGAGACACGGCTAGATTCAATTGCTGATTCACGATGTCTTTGAGTGCCGCATAATCAACGACACCGCTGAAGAAATGCCCATTCACAAAAAAGCTGGGCGTCCCCGTCAGTCCGAGGCTTTTTGCTTCGTCCAGATCTTGCTTCACCGCAACAGCCTCTTTCCCGCTGTCCAGGCAGGTATCGAAGCGATCCCCATCCAGCTTCAATACCCGTGCGTGTTCCTTCAGGGCGTCGACCTCTATCAGCCGGCTGTAAAAAAGTACGTCGTGATATTCCCAGAATTTGCCCTGCTCCCCCGCACAGCGAGAAGCCTCCGCGGCCTTTTCGGAGCCGTGGTGCATGGGCAAAGGAAAATCCTTGAAGATAACCGTAAGATTATCTCCATACTCTTTCTTAAGCTGCTGGATCTGGGGATTAACCTTCTGGCAATAGGGGCACTCGTAGTCGGCGAACTCCACGAGAACCACGGGGGCATTGTGCGCGCCGTTTGTATAAGCCTTCGCGATATCCACATCGGCAGAGGGGGGCATCAATAGAATATTGATTTTGGCTTCCTTACGCAGATTCTCGACGAAAGCAGCGCGGGCCTTGGTCCGACGCAGCTCGCGTAGGTGCTGCAGAACGTCTTCGCGGACGGACTGGTACGGTTGCTGCGTGTCCAAACCTTCGTAGTAGACCTCCAGTTGGTCCTCAGTGGGATCTTTCACTCCCTTGTACACTTCCGTGTTAAGAAGCTGATCCAACGAAATATTTCTTCTGCGCGCCTCGTCGGCCAAAAGCCGGCTGTCGATAAGATCCTCGAGCGCCTTTCTCTCATTTAAGTAATACTGGTACTCGGCCTGTAAGAGTTTGCCGCCTTCCTTTTGCTGAAGATCGGCGATGGTGAGGTTGGTGCCGCTGACCCGGGCAACCACCTGTGAGGCCTCTGGTTGAGCTTGTCCGTTCAAATTGGTTCCAGCGGTCAGGGATAGCACCAAAACCAGCGGGCTCATAATTCGCGCAGTATTCATTGCCTTATTCCTTCTCCAGGTCAGATTGAGAGTGATAAAGTGTGCCAGGGTTGGGGGGGACTGCTGTCCCTGGCACGGTAGCTATTTTGAGCACCCGCCACGTGATGAATGCACCATCCGTAAATGCCGCGGCGGTTACGACGGTCGGTCCTACATCATTAGTCACCAGTACCGCAACTGCAAATTCCATGTCCGCTGCCCAGAATGTTGACGAAATCGCACTGCGCCTGCAGGTTTGCAAGTTCAGTGGCGCCGAGCGTTGAGTCGGAGGACTCTGTTTCAGTGATGGGCCAGGCGGTGCCTACCGCATTCTGAATATGAGTCACCCACGCCCGCAGATTCGCAGTCGGCTTAACGTTGGAAGTCGGATCGCACGGAGAATTATTGACCGCCGCCGAGACGATCTTGATGACACCGTTGCTCGAAATCACGCCGGTAAGCGGGTTCGACGTCAGGTCGCGACGGACTGAAAGCGTCCGCAGACCATTGTGAGTCTCTACGCAGCCGCAGCATTCTGTCAGCTGCTGATCCGCGTCAAAGACGTAGACCATGGCACAGAGGTTCCCGTACGTCAGACCCGGATTGTCAATCCGAACTGTCGCATCGGGCGCTGAACCAGCATTGTTAGAGAAGTAGTTGACTTTGAACACATCTTGAGCTGAGGCAACGCCAGCGCCTAATGTAACCAGGCCAACGATTACCAAAGCCAGGGTCAGTGTCTTACAGAGTGTAAGTTTCATTCGAAGTTCCTCCAGGGCGCCATCTCGGCAGTGGGGTAGAACTGCTGCCAGCGCTCGTGCCCCACTTTAGACATTCTTCAGGTGTTTACAAGTACCCACTTGACCTAACCCGGTTCGCTAAACCTCGTAAGCTACTACGTTTGCATTAGTCCACTACTACTTACGAAGCTATTAGTCGGAGATTTCTGTGTTATGGACTAATCACATTTGATTAGCCTCGAGCAGGTTAAAGAATTCCGAAGTGCATTACTCTTTACTTGGCAGTGCTATGCGCGGAAGCCCGAGGTCATTACTGGGCGCAGATTGCGCCGCCTGCTGGTCTAGTTGTTGAAGTTGCTTCTTTTGTAGCTCATCCAGGATTTGCCCGGGCGTCTTGCCTGAGGCGGATGCTGCCTGCTGAATGCTTGCATTGACAGGTGCGGTACTAGCCGTATTGGGTACCGGCTCTATTACGGCTGCCTCACTGCTGGCCTCGCTGAATCCTGCACCGTACAACGCCGGCCCGCTAGCCTGTTCCACGGGTCGCCCAATCGCAGGTCCCGGGGTGCCTGCCGGCATCATGCTGGTCTGGGCGGTCAGAATGAGCTCCTTCACACCTTGTGGGTCTTCGGACGAGCTCAGAATGACGTAGTTAAGCTTGGTTCCGTCCAACAGCCGAATCAGCGCCTGACGTGCTGGCGCAGGCCCAACATCATCAAAGATTTGATTATCCGCAATGTCCTGCGGGACCTCGAGCCTAATACCAGTGAGCGCTTTAATCGTATCCAAAATCTGGCCAAGACGCGCACCGTGTCCGACGACCATTAGCTGGCCGCCAGAGTAGGTCACAATCGGTGCAGTTGAATCGGCTTGTGGGGAGACAGGTTGATTTGAGCCTGGCGAGTCCTGGGGCCGCCACTGTTTCGGTGCGTCGGTGTGCGGACGCTTGCATTGGGCGCCTTCTTGATCGGCCGCGTCAGTTGAGTCTTGAACTCCCGAAAGGCGGAGAGGTTTTTTTGCCGACGCTGAATCGAAGTGTGTGCCTTCGTCTTCTTCCGTAAAGGCAGATTTAGTTCCCGACTTGGTAGAAAGATTGTGCTGACTGTCGGGAGTCTGACCCTCGCACACCTGGGTGTGAACAGTCGCAGTTGGGGCATCGTCTTGTGGCTTGTTCGTCTGCCCTTTCGCAATTGAGGCGGACATCGGCAGAGCCACAAGTGCCGCCGCCAGTAGCATCTGCCCAGATAGGTGAGGGAAGCCTTTGCAAATAATTGTCGCTGTTTCGGTTGCTAAATCGTTATGTCTGGAAAGGAAATTATCGCGGTGTAGCATAAGGCACCTCTGACCCACCAATTCGATCACCCTACCTGTAGATCTGCAATCGTACATATGGCTTAGCCGAACGGCGTAGTATGCATGGCACATACCTCGCCCTGAGGTATTAGCCCAAAAAGGCGAGCCTAAACGGCGCAACCTAGTATTCACTTGACAAATCAAAGTGCGCTGAGGGAAGTTGTACGGTGCAAGTCCTGCAGTCAAGGCGGATCGATCCCCCCAGGACCCAACTGAATGTGAAGTGATTCTCTGGCGTGTTGGACGCGACTTCCATCGAAATTCTCCACTCTAGCAGAGCCTGATGTGAAAAATTGGGTTGCGTGAGGAAAGGGAAACGACAGTGTCCATGGCCACGTCCGAACCCGGGTTTATGCTGCTCGATGAGCATTTCCACCCAGTCGCTTTTAATTTCGCAGCAATCGAGATCCTCGCTTTTCCGACGAAAGCGGATCGGATCAAGCAAGCCAACGTCTTCCTTGACGACAAAATTCGTTCCAGCCTATTGACTCGTCAGGGTAAGCACACCCCGGAGTTTGTACGCGAATATCGTTCGGGGGCTCGGCGATACATTTGTCGCACCTTTCGGCTCGACTGCAATATAGCCGTGAAGTCGGCATTCGCAGTGGCGCTGTTATTGGAGCGCCATACGTCGAGTGCCGATGCTTTGAGTGAATTGACGCATCAATTCGATTTGACTGGACGCGAGAGCGAGACAGTATCTCTGCTCCTCGAAGGGCTCACAAGTAAGGAGATTGCGAATCGAATGCACATCAGCCCTAACACCGTAAAGGCATTTCTGCGTCTGGTGATGGTAAAGATGGACGTCTCTACCCGATCCGGGATCATAGGCAAGATTGTCGGACCTCTTAACTAAGTGAGACGGCCCTCTGCACTCTTTTGAGTCGAACTAATCCATCTGAGGAATTTACGTGCCGATAATAGTTGCGTAATGATCGCTTTGCGTGAAACTCGCAACCCAAAGCGATCGCCGCCACGAGCCACGGTTCCCCCAGAGCCTTGAATTGACGGTCCAGCCCCTCCCCGAACTGGGGTCTAGCCGGAAGATGAAAACTCCTACTATTCGCGGCCGCATTCAAAATATCAGTGCCGGCGGCGTCTGCCTCATTACCCCGCGCCCTATTGAAAAATTCTCCGTGCTGCGTTGTGAGATCACGATTGGCGACGTGCCCCTGAAGATCGCTACACTTATGCAGGTTCGCTGGACTAAAAAGCAAAACATGCAGCCCGAAGGTTATCTTTCCGGCCTTGAGTTTCTACTCTAATTCGGTACAGGAAGTGGTTTCACATATGAGACCTGCGACCCCGTTTTGATAGACCTCTACCACACTGTCGTCAGCCCGCCAAATGCTTCCAGGTCCTTCAAACTAGTTCGTATGGATTACTCCTTCCCCACTAACACATATCTGCTACTGACTCCAGCCTAAACCTCTTAGAGAATTGCCAATTGCCAACCCCCAATTGCAGTCTGCGGAAGCCTGACTAGCCCATCAGGATTAGTCACGGCGGACGGAGGTTTACGTCATAATGCGGAATCCTGGCGAGGAAATATTCGCTGCTCTGAAGAAAGTCACCGGAGCCGCTGCAACTTTCTCCATCCTGCTCTTAATTGCATGCGGGACGCCGCCGATGACTGGTGGCGGAGCCCCGCAGTTGACCGCACTGACTGTCACGCCAACGACTTCAAGCATTGCCCTCGGGCAGACAGCCCAATTCAAAGCAACCGGAATGTTTAGCGACGGCAGCAGCAAAGATTTGACTCAGTCGGTTGGGTGGAGTATCAGTAACCCGGATATAGCGAGTGTGGACTCATCGGGGCTTACAACGTCCCTTTCTACGGGAATAGCCAATGTGGCTGCGGCCATGGAAGGACATAATAGCTCATCGGTCCTTTCGATTTCGAAGGCTGCCGTGGTGTCCATCGCTGTGAGCCCGTCGGGTTTATCCATTCCCCTGGGCAACCAGATCCAACTGACTGCTACCGGCACTTTTACTGACAAGAGCACGCAAGACGTGACGAATCTCGTGACCTGGGCAAGTTCGCAGCCGGGTGTTGCCCTTGTCAGTTCCTCAGGGCTAGCGGTTTCGCGATCCGTAGGCACCTCTGCCGTTACGGCGACTCTGGATTCAGTCAATGCTTCCAGCCCGTTGACAGTATCGCCCGCAGTACTTGTATCCCTGGTGATGAGCGAAAATCACGCAACGATTCCACTGGGGACAACAGCGCAGTTCACGGCCAAAGGAGTTTACACGGACGGCAGCCAGCAGGATCTTACCAACTCCGTTAGCTGGACCGCTGCACCTTCTGGGGTCGTAAGCATCAGCAGTTCCGGCCTGGCCACGGGGAGAGCGGTTGGCGCAGCGACAGTCAGCGCCACATCAGGATCCGTCAGCAGCACCGGTGCATTGACGGTTTCCGCAGCGGGGCTGGTTTCCATCGTGATGAGCGAAAATCACGCAACGATTCCACTGGGGACAACGGCGCAGTTTATGGCAAAGGGAGTTTATACGGATGGCAGCACGCAGGACCTCACCAACTCCGTTAGCTGGACCAGTTTACCTTCTGGAATTCTGAGCTTCAACAGTTCTGGCCTGGCTATTGGGAAAGCGATTGGTGCAGCGACCGTGAGCGCAAAATCAGGATCCGTTAGCGGCACGGGCGCGTTGACCGTTTCCGCAGCAGTGCTTACATCGATCGGAGTAGTTTCGGCCCTTCAGGCCATGCCGCTTGGCACCAAACAACAACTGACGGCAATAGGCACGTTCACCGATGGCAGCACCGGCAACCTGACAGCTTCCGTCGCCTGGGCCAGCGCATCCGCCGATATCGTCAGCATTAGCCCGAGCGGCCTGGCAGCGGCGAACACTGTAGGAAATACCACAGTCTCTGCAACGGCCGCTTCAATCAGTGGTAGTGCGCCTCTCGCGGTGTCTTCGGCCGCTCTTACTTCGATCAGCATCTCGCCGGCGAATCCAATAATGCCTTTGGGAAGCAGCCAGCAGCTTGCCGCAACCGGATTGTATACGGACGGAAGCACGCATGATGTTACGCAATCCGTAACCTGGAATGTGGACAATCCAACAATTGCGAATGTCAGCGGCACGGGCGTTGCAACTGCTGAGCAGATCGGCACAACGGGCGTGGAATCCAGTCTTGGCGACATCGTTGGATCGGCCACCCTGACCGTGCAGCCATTGGCCGCAGTCGGGTACTTCACACACATAACGCCGGATGCGGATGCGACAATTCGCATCACGAACACCGGAAGCACTGGACAAAACCTATGCGCGATGGTCTATGTCTTCGATCAGGATCAGCAAATGGCGGAATGTTGCGGCTGCGTGATTTCACCAGATGGCCTGCGCACGTTCTCTCTCAGCAAAGATTTTCTCGGGAACCCACTCACCGGCGTATCTCCCGTCGCCGGTTCAGTCATGATCGTGACTGCCGACCACATGAGCAACCCCTATTGCAATGCTGCCTCAATCACTCCGTCCGGAATAGGGATCGCGTGGACGACTCATTTGCAGAATCCCCAGTCCTCAACCACCGAGGTGCCACTTTCGTTCACGCCTCTAAGTTCAACTTTATCGTCCGCGCTGCAAGCTCAATGCAGTTTCATCCAGCAGCTTGGCGGAGGGCATGGGATCTGCGGTTGTGGAGCGGGCGATTAGAAGCGAGCGATTTCATAAAACATTAAGATATCCGGCTAAGATCCACTACCGGGCAAAGGCATAGCACATCAGGAAATTGCCCGTCCATCGGTGCGGCGGCCACGACATTGAGGCAACGCCCGAAAATCTGGAGCGCTGAACTTCGGTGACACATCTATCCGCAAACTGCACCTTCTGCAAACAGAACTAAGCCAATTGCACGATTGCGGGTTAGTCATCGCCGTGATGAAATTACTTCGCCAAAGGCAGAAGCATCCCGCTTCGGCTGTTTCTGATGACTCGGAATGGCTGCGGCGGTCGCTGGAAGCGGGGAGAACATGAACCGTTCATTTAGAATCGCGTCGCTATTGCTTCTGCTTGTGGTTTCAGATGTCGCTGCCTTTGCTGTGTCGGTTTCGCTATCGCCAAACCCTGGCGGCGTGGTGGCAGGTGGTCAGTTGCAGTTCACCGCTACAGTCAGTGGAACTACCAACAGCGTAGTAATCTGGAGTCTCTCAGGCAGCGGATGCAGCGGCATTGCCTGTGGCCAAATTACGGGGCAAGGCTTGTACCTGGCGCCGGCAACACCTCCGAACCCGCCGATTGTCACAGTAACGGCCACATCCCTTGCAGACCTCAGCCAGTCCGGGAGCGCAAGTGTCTTCGTCGGCGCAGCTCTGAATGCCACCGTTTCTGTTTCGCCGGCAAGCGTGGGCGTCGTCGCGGGACAGCAGCAATTGTTTAACGCCTTCGTCACAGGCGCAACCAATACGGCTGTCACATGGGGCGTAATGGGCAGCGGCTGTTCCGGAACTGCGTGTGGGTCGATCTCTTCCGGCGGTGTCTATACTGCACCCAGCACTGTTCCGACTCCGGCAGTGGTTACTGTAACTGCAACTTCGGTTGCAAATCCGTTAAAATCAAGCACTGCCACGGTGACGATTCTGCCACCAGTCGCGGTGAGCATGTCACCGTCGACAGCTCAGGTGGTTACCGGGAAGACGCAGCAGTTCACCGCGATCGTAATCAACACGACGAACACGGCTGTGACATGGAGCCTGCGCGGCGCGGGTTGCTCCGGAAACGCCTGCGGCACAGTCTCGTCCAGCGGACTCTATACGGCGCCCGCCACCGTACCCAGTCCGGCCCAGGTGATCGTCACAGCAACCTCAGTTGCAGACACCAACAAGACGGCATCGGCAACCGTGACCATCCTTCCGCCCGTCGCGGTTAGCATTTCGCCGACCACGGCGCAGGTGGTCGCCGGTAAGACCCAACAGTTCGCCGCAACCGTCATTAACACGACGAACACGACTGTGACATGGAGCCTCAGCGGTAGCGGTTGCTCCGGGAATACCTGCGGCGCAGTCTCGTCCAGCGGACTCTATACGGCGCCCGCCACCGTACCCAGTCCAGCGCGGGTGATCGTCACAGCAGCCTCAGTTGCAGACACTAGCAAGTCGGCATCTGCAACTGTGACCATTCTGCCGCCCGTCGCGGTGAGCATTTCACCGACGACGGCACGGGTGGTTGCCGGCAAGACGCAACAGTTCACTGCAAGCGTAATTAATACGACGAACACGGCTGTAACATGGAGCCTGAGCGGTGCCGGTTGCTCCGGAAATACCTGCGGCACAATCTCGTCCAGCGGACTCTATACGGCGCCAGGCACCTTGCCCAGTCCAGCGCAGGTGATCGTCACAGCAACCTCAGTTGCAGACACCAACAAGACGGCATCGGCAACCGTGACCATCCTCCCGCCCGTCGCTGTGAGCATTTCGCCAGCTACGGCAGAGCTCGTCACCGGGAAGACGCAACAGTTCACTGCAACTGTAAAGAACACGACGAACACGGCTGTTACATGGAGCTTGAATGGTACAGGTTGCTCCGGGGCCACCTGCGGCACGGTTTCGTCAAGCGGTCTCTACACTGCTCCCGCTGCAGTTCCGAGCCCGGCACAGGTTTCCGTGACGGCCACATCTGTTGCGGACCCAACCAAGTCGAGCACTGCGTCCGTCACTATTCTGCACTCGATCGTCATAACTGTTTCGCCTGGAAGCGCGCAGGTTGTAACGGGAAAGACTCAACAGTTCACCGCAACGGTGGACGGCACATCCGATACCAGCGTCACATGGAAATTGAGTGGAACTGGCTGTTCCGGAGCCACTTGCGGCGCGATTTCGGCGAGCGGCCTATACACCGCGCCCGGGGCAGTCCCGAGCCCGCCGCAGGTCACTGTCACGGCAACCTCAGTTGCAGATACCACCAAGTCGGCATCAGCAACCGTGACTGTTCTCCTCCCGGTTATCGTAAGTATTTCACCCACGACAGCAAAGGTGGTTGCCGGAAAGACACAACAGTTCACCGCGACTGTGACTAATACAACGAACACCGCTGTGACATGGAGCCTGCATGGTGCGGGTTGCTCAGGAGCCGGCTGCGGCACGATTTCGGCGAGCGGTTTATATACTGCGCCTGGTACGGTGCCGAGCCCGGCGCTGGTGACCGTGGTCGCGACCTCAGCCGCCGACAGCACAAAGACGGCATCCGCATCCGTGACCATCCTCCCGCCCGTCGCGGTAAGCGTTTCGCCCACGACGGCACAAGTGGTCGCCGGGAAGACGCAACAATTCACAGCTACCGTCACAGGTACGACGAATACCGCCGTCACATGGAGCCTCAGCGGAGTGGGTTGTTCCGGCGCAACCTGCGGCGCCATTTCAGCGAGTGGTCTGTTTACAGCGCCTGCGGCAGTGCCGAACCCAGCACAGGTAACTGTGACTGCCACCGCGAATGCAGATATTACCAAGTCGTCGTCAGTAACCGTAACGATCCTGCCGCCCGTCGTCGTACATGTTTCGCCAACGACGGTGCAGCTTGTCGTCCTGAACACTCTGCAGTTCACCGCGACAGTGACAGGAACGACGAACACAGCCGTAACCTGGAGTTTGGCCGGCACCGGCTGCTCCGGGGCTACCTGCGGTACGATCTCGTCGACTGGCCTGTACACTGCGCCCGCCGCAGTGCCCACTCCTGCACAGGTCACGGTGACCGCTACTTCAAAAGCTGATTCGACCAAGTCCAGCAGCGCTGTTGTGACCATTTTGCCGACGATTACTGTGAGTGTTTCGCCTGGCGCTACGCAAGTTGCTACCGGCACCCAGCAGCAATTCACGGCGTCGGTAAACGGCACATCCGATACGGCTGTGACGTGGAGCCTGAAGGGTGCCGGTTGCTCAGGAGCAGCGTGCGGTACGATCTCACAAACTGGTCTGTACACCGCGCCCGATGCGGTGCCTAACCCTGCACAGGTGACATTGACGGCCACTTCGGTTGCAGACAAGACGAAGTCGGCGTCGGCGACTGTGACTATCATAGTGCCGCTCGTGATAAGAGTTACTCCGGTGACCACCGTTGTCGCAGTCGACGGAACCGAGCAGTTCCGGGCCGCTGTCTCAGGAACCCAAAACACAGCGGTCACGTGGAGTGCTACCGGGCCTGGCTGCTCCGGTACGGAGTGCGGGACGATAACCTCTGGCGGCCTGTATACTGCACCGGCAAGTCTGCCAAGCCCCGCGACGGTCAAGATCACAGCAGCATCGCAGGCAGACCCATCTCAAACAGGTTCTGCAACGCTCACCCTCATCGCCAGCAACAATGCAAGATTGCTTGGGCAATACGCCTTCCTCTTCAAAGGTGTTGAGAACAACGGTGTTTACCAGGCTGGTGGAACATTCACTGCGGATGGCAATGGTCACCTGACCTCCGGCTTGGAGGACGCGAACAATTCAACTGGGCCAGCGACAAACATTCCATTCACTGGAACGTATCAAGTAGGCGGTGATGGCCGTGGCCTCATGACTTTCTCAAGTACACTTGGCTCGTACAGTTTCAAGTTTGTGCTTGATGCGCCGGGAGCTAAAGGAAAATTCATCGAGTTCGATCAATCGGGAATCCATGGCTCCGGCATTATTGAACGTCAGGATCCAAGCGCGTTTGCTACGACAGCGCTCTCGGGAAGCTACGCCTTGAAACTTACAGGAAGCGATTCCAAGGGCGACCGTATCGGTGCCATAGGAGATATATATTGCAAAGCAGGCTTTATCTCCATAGGAAGCCTGGATGTAAATGATGGTGGAGCCGTATCACCGACGTATGCCCCATTTGATGGCGATTACAGGGTGGAGAGCAGCGGGCGCGGTACTGTCGGCCTCAACATTCCGGGGTTTGAGGGAGGCTCCTTTACATTCGCGATCTATGTTGTGTCGTCGAGTGAGTACTTCATGATCTCCATTGATCAGCTTAGCTCCAACAATCCTGTGTTCAGCGGGCCTGCGGAATTGCAATCCGGAACTTTCTCAAGCGAGAGCTTCAAGGGGCCATCCGTATTCAGCCTCAGTGGCAACAATGGCAGCTCTACGCAGGCCACTGTCGGCCAATTTGTGTTTGAGGGCGTTTCGGGCGTAACGGCCACCCTCGATCAGAACAGCGGAGGGACCATAACGACCGGCGCAACGCTGACCGGAGCTTTCGATATGCAGATCAACGGGCGCGGCACGCTGAACCTCGATAACAACGACGGTTCCACCACCGTATGGTACTTCTACGCCATTGCCCCGAATCAGGCGTTTCTCCTCGACGCTTCCACCGCTTTCGTCTCCGACGGTGAACTGGATCCCCAACTAACAGTTCCGCCGTTTATTAATTCTGATGCTTTCGGCACCTACATTTTCGCTTCAGGAGAGGCCTTGTCTAATGCAACATCTCTCCTCTCCGGAGTCATTGATTTCGATGGAGGGAATGTGATGGGACAGGGCGGCGTCACTGGCGTCGCGGATATTGCCCAGGAATCGAGTCTCGCCTCTAGCCAGACCTTGGCTGGCACTTACAACATCTCCGCATCTCTCAATGACGGGCGCGGGACCATGCTGCTCACGTCGCCAAACGCTTCAACAATCGCACTGTGGGTCATCAATGAATCAGAGCTGGTGGGACTGAGTATCAGCCCGTCGAATACCCACCCCACGGTCCTGCACTTCGAGCAATGAGCACATCGGAAAACGCCAACCCGAGCATTAGAAGCAGTCCCGATCGATGTTGATGCTACTCTTGGCCGCGAACGCGCTTGTTCTGCCTTCAGACCTGTCGCCGACAACGCCATTGGCGCGTTTGACGCAGGCTGCTGCAAGGGTCTCGACGAATTAGTCCGCAACCGTCCTCATGAACGTGGTCGTTCTTTTAAGATCACGGCAGATCCATTTCGAACATAGACAGACGGGCAGCAGCGAGCTTGAACTGGATGCCGTTCCGTGAGCTGTCGTTCCAGTATTCGCTCTGCGGTTCCCCCTGATCCACAAAATCGACCGTAAGTGGGAAGTGCTCATTCAATATCCCTTTGGTGTGGGACTCATGGAGAAAGTTTCAGAAATTGGCGCTGTTCGTCGTCCGACGAAGGCCTCTAAGCACAATCTGACATTTGACAGGGTCAGAATCTTCCTGATCTGCTCAGGGGTGAATAGCGCCAGTACCTCCGAAGCCGCTAGGGGGGCAGAATTGTGAAGGGCAGCGCGCAGGCGTTTTGACACTCCTTCGGATAAAGAGAGAATTCTCAAGACACCGACCTAAGCTGAATTCAACCGGGAGGGCCACATGAGTCTGGGAAAAAACTCACCAAAAACAACGCGCCGGATCTTTCTCATGGCCGGTGCCGCGGCGGCCGCTGGATTAGCGCTTCGTTTGCGACATGTTTCAGAACCTGTGGAAGCGAAAGAGAAGACACCGAAAGAGGTCAAGATTGTTCAGTTCTCAGCTTCAGGCCAGCGCGAAGATACAGTGACGGTCCCAATGATCGTAAAGAGCGATGCCGAGTGGCAACAACAGTTATCCCCGGATGCCTTCGCGGTCACGCGCCACGCAGGTACGGAGCGGGCTTACTCCGGCCAGTATTGGAATTTGCACGACAGAGGCCTATACCGCTGCATCTGCTGCGACACTGCTCTCTTCAGTTCGGATACGAAGTTCGAATCTGGCACAGGCTGGCCCAGCTTCTGGCAGCCCATTGCAAAAGAGAATCTTCGTGAGAGCTCCGATTTATCACTCGAGGTCGCTCGAACCGCAGTCTCCTGCCGCCTGTGCGAAGCCCATCTGGGACATGTCTTTGATGACGGCCCGCGGCCAACGGGTCTTCGATACTGTATGAATTCGGTGGCCCTGAACTTCGTCAAGTCTTCCTGATTGTCAGTTGGAACCTCACGTCCCGCATCGTCTTGAAGAGCGGCTTGCGGCACGATCACGAAATGGCGCGATAGTTCGGGAGGTAGAAAGACATGCCGCGAGTCGCTTCTGCTGCGCCTGAAGAAAGACGCCGGACCAGCTTACGACGAATCGCATAAAGCTGTGGCCGGAGATGCTGGATTTGCTGAAGATCGCGGGCATCTCGGACTACGCATCTGATCGCCGTTCCAGCGCTCCCACATGGTGGTAGCTCCGTGGCCGACGAGATAGCGCCATGAGGGGAACTCGGTATTGAGCAGCAGGCGATAGGCAACGTCAGAGTGACCGGTATCGACGAGGACGGCGAGCAGATAGGGCGTCTCTGATATCCAAGTGAATCCGATGAAGCTTGTCGTGTAGGCGCAAAATTCTCAAGGAAACGAGGAAACAACCGCCTTCGCCTGCCTTGTTTCTGGATAGAAAACTTAAGGTCTGCGACTATGAGGGAATCCGGCGTTTGATCGCGTATTCCAGGAGTTCGGCATTCGTTTTGAGTCCGAGATTCTCCATCATGCGGTATTTGTGAAAGGCCACCGTCCCCGGTTTCAGGTCAAGCATCCCCCCGACTTCCTTCATCGACATGCCTTCAGAGAGCAATTGAAGAATCTCTCTCTGCCGCGTCGTGATGTGATCTTCTTCTCCGCGACGTTTTCCCTTATTTATGAGGAAAGTCACGGTTTCTTTCGCGATCATGGGCGACAGATAGGATGCCCCGTGCACTGCTTTGCGCACCGCGGTCAACAGTTCGTCCGCGGCGGACTGTTTCAGCACATACCCGCAAGCTCCTCTGCGGAATGCCTCCGCAGCCACGTCCGGTTTAGCGTTCATCGTTAAGTAGATCAGCGCTATCTTGGGCATCTTTTGATTAATCTGCTCACCGGCATCAAGACCGTTCAGATGCGGCATGGATATGTCAAGGATGATCACGTCCGGCTTCATCGCTACTGCGGCGTTCAACAGGCTTCGCCCATCCGTAACAATGTCTATAACCTGAAACTCCGGCTCAAGCAAAGCCTTGCATGCTTCTGCCAGTAGGCGGTGGTCATCGGCAATCAGGATGCGAGCAGCAGGCTTACGTTCCATACAAAAACTCCTTGTCACAAATTGCGGTTTTTACGCTGTCACCTTAGCCATAGTTTCCCCTGCCATCTTCTTCAACGCCCGTGAATTCAACTGGCATCAAAGAGCGGCGCAGTGCTTAGTTTCGAAAAGCAAATCGAAGGATCTCTAGGGCCACCTTCCGAACTGCCGCTCCAAAATCCAAATTGTGCTCCTTCGACTCCTGCCGAACAGATTTGCCAATACCCTGCTACTTTAATACACGAGGACGGCGGAGAATACTGTCACTTGCGACAGGCAGAGCCGACAGCCTCTAGACAGCTGACTCTACTGGGGAACTGACCGTGAGACGTATGTGCGCCCTTGAAGGGCCTCGCGGATGGCAGGAATCAGATCCAGTGGCGATGTCCGATTTAGCGGCGTAGGCGGAAGGCCCGCGGAGAATGCGACGACGACAAAATCCCGATCTTTCCATGATTCGGAAGCGCACGGTTTTATGTCGATATGCTACCCGGGCCTTTTAGCCAGAGACGATTGCGGCGGCGACACTTTCGGCACTGGTCGCCAGCACCACCGATCCCGCCGGTAGCATATGCGTCACTGCATTCGAGACCAGATTTCCTACGGTCGCTGCAGCAGCGTGGAGTCCAGTTCGGCGATCAGCGGTTCATCGCCAAACTTCGTGGTGAGCGAGATTCCGCCGTCCGCCGCAGAAGCTTCGTAGTACTCCTGCACCCGAGCAGCGATTTCTTGCTCGTTCGGCAACGCATCGTGACTCCGTTAGAACTCAAGTCGCAGCGAGAGCTGGCCGGTGCGATTGCCGCCAAAATCCGATCCGCGAGCGGTCGTGATTTTTCCAAAGTTGGGATTCGTGATGTCCAGGAGTGGATCGTTCAGATTTGTGTGATTCAGCACGTTGGTGAAGGTAGCTTCAGTGCGCAAATGCAGGTTGTCTGTAATTGCGAATTGCTTGCTGAGTCCCGCCGACCAGTTCACCGTTCCCGGCCCCTCGATATCGCCCACGCTTTCACTGCCGAAGCGGCCGATTGGCGCTGAAGTTACGCCCACGCTGCAGGGATTGCCCGCGTACGAAGCAGCGGTGTAGCCAGAATTGCTGGGGCACGCGAAGGCGGCAGGATTGACCCATTCATTTCTGCCGCGATGGGCGGGAACAATCTTGCCGATCACGTCAGGATGCTGATCGCGCCCATACAGAATTCCGGAGCCGGTGCCGGAAGGGTCGGCATCATTGCCGGGAATATATGCGTTCAGATATGGTCCGGTCTGCAGGAGAAAGATACTGCTCAATTGCCATCCGCTCACGAGCGCGTTCTCAAAACGATTGAGGTCCGTGGCGAACTTGCCCCCCTGCCCGAATGGAAGCTGGTAGACACCGGTGTTGATCCAGCGTTGACGACGCGTGCCATAGACGTTTCCGTAATCAAGCTGACGGTTGTAGGCATAGGTAGAGACCTGTCCGACATTGCCGCCGTTTTCCCCGGCGAAGCCGGTAGCCTGCGGTCCCTGATTATCGGCGAGGTTTTTGGCCCACGTGTATGCGGATTCGAAGGTGAAGCCATGCTGGAAGCGATGGTTGGCTTCCAATTGCAGCGCGTCATAGGTTGCCTGGGCGCCAGGATTGTGAGCGTTCACTGTACCCCAATTGGGGAACGGGCGATCGGTGAGAGGCCGCAACTGGGCGGGCGTGGTGGTCGAGTAGGACATATCGTTGAGGTTCGGTCCCCAGACGAGTTGGTCCGTCTTCATGCCGATATAGGTAATGCGCGCACCAATGTTTCCCGAAAATTCGTGATCGACGGAGAGATTCCACTGCATGGAGTAGGGGTCTTTCCAATTGATCTGGTTGGAGGTGTTGAAGGCGGCAGTACCGTAAACGGGCGTGTTGGATCCGGATCCAGGGCTTGTCTGCGGCCACGCGTAAGCAAGACCGGTAGGAGTTGCTGAGTTTATATAGGTAAGACTCGCCGCCTGCAGCGTGTCGGTTAGAGCAAAGAAGATGCTGCCCAACAATGTCGTGTTGTAAACGCCAAAGCCCCCGCGCACAGCGGTTTTGTCATTGTTGTAGGGGCGCCAGGAGAATCCGAAGCGAGGCAGGATACGATCCTTTTGCGACTTGCGCAGGCTGCTCGGCAGATGAGCCTGGCTGTTGGAGAGCACCGGAGTGCAGCTCGCGTAGGGAGTGGAAGACGGGCCGTATCCGCACGCGTCGAAATTGGCCAGAAACGATGAATCGAGCAGATTCTGATGGCCGTTGGGATAAATGACCGAGCCGGTCCCCGGAGTGCTGGGGTCGAAGTTACCGATTGCCCCATCCTGATCGTGATATGCGGGGTGGTATTCGTAGCGCAGGCCGTAGGAAATGGTCAGATTCGGCATGGCCTTCCACTCATCCTGCGCAAAGAAGCCGTAATACACCGACTTTCCGTCGTTTTGAGGGGTCAGGGTGTAATACTGCGTCTCGACTGGAACGCCGGCGAGATAGTCCGCGAACTGATTGCCGGTGATTTGCCCGGTGAATGCGAAGACCGAAACATTGTTCAGTCCGTAAGATCCCAGCGTGGTCAGAGACTGGAGGCTGCGGATGTCACCGCCGAACTTTATGGTGTGCACGCCCTTGCTCCAGGTGAGATTGTCGGTGTACTGGAACAAATGGCTCTGCGATGTCTGATTGATATTGCCGGCTTCAAGCGAGGTGAGGTTGGGGAAGTAAAGCGCCGTCACGCCATTCACAGGATAGGTGGGACCGATCGGCTCAAATCCCGCGGCATTCGTATAGGGCCCTCCGTTGAGGGCGTTGCGAATGCCGTTTTGTTCGGAGGTAAAGCCGAAACGAAATTCATTCAGCAGAGAGGGAGTAAACGCATAGACCAGCGAACTCGCAAGGATGCGGTAATTATCAAAGTTGGTAATCGACTGGACGTTCAGGTCCTGAGGAGTGAGTAGAGTCAGGTCCTTGAAGGTGTATCTTGCGAAGCCCTGCAATTTCTGATTGAAGCGATGGTCGACGCGGGCGTCAAACTGGTTCGAGTTATAGCCGGCGTCGCGATTGGCAGCGTAGTTGTAACCGGCGCCAGCTTCCGCTTCAGCAATGGTCTGATAATTGCCGACATTCGGCAGAGGGAAAAACCCCAGAAAGGGTTGGCCAGAAGGGTTGACCGGGTTGATGGTGTTATTCGGGTAAAACCCTCCTGTGAAGGGATCAAACAGTTGACCGGCAGGCACTTCCTGACTGAAATTCCCCTGCTGCATCAGCTGGGTGGGCACCAGGTCCTGAATAGTGGTTTGCCGGGGAAAGCGAAACCCTTCGTAGGCTCCGAAGAAGAAGGTCTTATTGGTTCCGTTGTAGAGATGAGGAATGATGAGAGGACCGCCAGCGCTGAGTCCGAAGTCATTGCCGATTTTCTCCGGCCGTTCCGGGTTTCCGGCAGCGTTCACAGGTGTACCGTAGGCTGTGGCATCGAGGGCGCGATTCTGGAAGTACCAGAAAAGGGATCCGTGCAGTTGATTGGTTCCGCTCTTGGTCACGGTTGTGACCTCTCCAGCCTGCCCGAATTCGGCATTGTTGCTGACGCCTTCAACACGGATTTCGGCTATCGATTCAGCCGATGGAAAGGCGTCGGAAAGCGGCGTGTTATTTCTGACGTTCTGGGTGGAAATACCATCGACAGAAGTTTCTGTCTGGAATGGTGCGCCGCCCTGCACTGAAAAATTAATCGTCGGGGTTCCATTGGCGGTAGGAGTGGTGGTGCCGGGGCCGGTGTCGGGCTGCACACCAGGAAGCGCCTGGATGAGATTCAGAGGACTTGTGCTGCCGCTCGCGCGATAGTTGGCAGGCAGGCTCAGCACATTCTGCTCATTCAATGTCGAAGCGATAGATGGCGTCTCCGTCTCGATTGCGCCCGCAGTGCTCGCGTCGACGGTGATTTCCTGCTGGGTAGCGCCCACGGAAAGCACAACATCGAGATGCAGCTGTTGGCGGGCGCTCAGGCCGACCTCGTCGATCAGCCTGCTTTGAAAGCCAGCCTTCGATACCTGGAGGCGGTACTTGCCCGGCGTCAGGTCCTGAGCCTGGAAATTGCCGGCGGCATCGGTGGCATATCTCGCCAGATTTCCCTTATCCAGATCAGTGATGACAACCCGCGCGGCGGGAATGACGGCGCCGCTCGCGTCTTTGACGGTGCCAAGGATGGCGGATTGTGTGGATTGCGCCGTGAGCGGGATCGTGCTCAAAAACGCGAATAAGGAAAAACTGACACAACAACGAACGAGAGAGCGCATGGCTCACCCCTCCCTAACGCCGGCGATTTACGCCTTTTCGGCTATGGCTTGAATGTGAACAAAGATTACATGAGCGATGCTCATGTTGACAAGAGCAAAAAAAAGGACACCTGTTGAATATTTCCTAGGCCAATCTGAATCAGGTGCCTATTTTGCCTGCTCGCGTATCCGGAAAGCGGCCATTGGAGGTGAGCATGACTCAGGTAATCAGTTGGCGAAGACAATTGCCGTACTGGCGTCAATAGGAGTGGAGATCTTCAGGGACACGGCCTTTGCTGTAACTAAGAGCGGCGCGGCGTTCGTCTTTAAGCAGGCGATGATTGGCGATCATCTGAACCCACGACGGAATGAAAGTGATGCTGCTGCCGCTTGCTCTGGCGATCACATATGCCTGAGCGCACTTCTCGAAGAGTTCGGTATTGAAGAGAACACGATCACAGGTCATCCCCAGGCACAGCAACCGATCCCCGAGCAGCGCGACATTAGTTCCCCAGCTGAAGGCTCTTCTGATTTCGTCGCGGTCTGGCTCCTCACGCAATGGCTTGCTGGGCCGGCCGATATGCCTCACTTGCTCATCAAATATGGGCGGCAACGCGCCGCCGTGGCTTGCAAGCAAACGCGTGCCTTCTGAGCTGGAAAGCGCCACAGCGCCAACGTCGGCACGGTCCTGGTAGATCCACGCATGGAGCTTGCCCGAATCGTCGTGTGCAGAAAAGGGGAGTGCACGGAGATCGCTGGAAGTGATCCGTTCCCAGTCATCAGAGCCGGCTACCAGGATCATTTCCATGTGTCCGGGGATTCGCAACGAGAAGCTGTCCGCAGGGGTGCTCAGGAAGCCTTTCCTGGCAAGACGGCGGCATCCCTCCAGCAATTGCGATTCAAGTTGTGTCCACTGCACTGTCGCCCTCTCTCCTTAAACGAGCTTCAATACGTCTTCGAAGCGGTTGAGGGCATCGTCAACGACTGCATCAGTGTCGGCGAGACCAGTGTAGATACGGCTCCCAGCGAGAGTTATGATTCCGTGCGCACTGAACGCGGCCCCCATCTCTTCCATCAGGTGTTTGCGAGGGCCAGCCTCTTTCATCACCTTGAGGGGATTGCGCATGCTCATGAGCATGACTCCCGAGGTCTGCAGATGAACGATCGAACCGAAGTTATATGCAACGTAGGGCAAGCCAAGGCGATCGATGATTTCATCCAGGCCTTTTCGCAGGCGGTCTCCGGCGCGGCCGGCCTTCACCGCGGCGTCGATTCGCCGCATCTCCTGAATGGCGAAATAGCCTGCAGCGCAAGAGAGCGGATTGGCAGACAGGGTGCCTCCGACAAAAGCGCGCTTTGAGGTAGTTCCGATGCCGCCGGCGAGCAGCATCATCACATCGCGCCGTCCACCGATGCCGCCGGCCATGGGATAACCACCCGTCAGGCATTTTCCCAGAACGGTGATGTCGGGCTTTACTCCGAAGTAGCCTTGCGCTCCGCCCATGCCCACGCGGAATCCAGTGACGACTTCGTCGAAGATAAGCAGGGCTCCAAATTCGCGGCAGAGAGCCTGAAGTTCACGATTGAAGTCGCGCTGGACAGGACGCGTGCCGCTCTCTGGTCCGAGGGGTTCGACGATGATGGCGGCGGTTCCGCCACGCAGGCGGTTGAGCCATAGGGTTCGGCGGAGCGCATCGAGATCATTCGGGAATCGCTCCTGAATATAGGCGGTGGACGCCTTGGGTATACCGACGGCCTCTCGTCGGCCGGTGCCGGGAATCCGCATGCCGTAGACCATCTGGTCACTCCAGCCGTGATACGCTCCGCCGATCTTGATCACCCATTTGCGGCCAGTGTACGCGCGCGCCAAACGGAGCGCCGCCATCACGGCCTCGGTTCCGGAGCCCAGCATTCTGAACATTTCAATCGCGGGCATGGACTGGCACACCAGTTCGGCGAGTTTGACTTCATACTCATGCAGGAGGCCGGTGACCGGACCGCAGGACTCAAGCAGCGAGTGCACTTGCTGCCGAACAGTGTCATCGTTGGAACCGAGCAGGATCGGGCCGCCGGCCTTAAGAAAGTCGATGTAGCGGTTCCCGTCTGCGTCGGTGAGATAGGCGCCGCTTGCTTCCGTGATGGACAACGGGAACGGATAGTTAAAGGCCAGGTTGTGCTGGACGCCGCCGGGAATGAATCGCGCCGCTTGTTCGGAAAGCCGTTGCGAGCGCGTGCATTTCTCGTGGAAATAGTTGAGCACGGTCTCCATGTTTTCGCGGCGAATGGGACGGACTGGCTGCCGGATGAGTGCGGCAAGGCGCTCATAGATGTCGTCCATGTCCGGCCATTCGGAGATGCCGTATGAGTTCTCCGGAGCACTCTCGTTAACGAGTGGCGAGTTGACGGCAGCGACAGTCATTGAACGTGCTCCATTTCAGGGGTAGCGGCAAGTAGTAGTGTGAGAACCTTTGATGACGCGGGTTCACAACCCGCCGAGATATGAGTGCTGATCGCGTCGTGGAAGAAGGCGATGCAGGCCGTCTCCAGGACCTCGCCCATTTTCACTGTCTCGTCCAGTGTCGGGCCGCAGCAAACCACACCGTGGTTTTGTAGGAGATAGGCATTAATATCCGGCCGGATCTTCTTCCGCAGTTTCGACGCCAGCCAGGTTGTGCCCGAAGGCGCATAGGAAACGAAGGCAGCGGTTGATCCGAGAAAGGCCCAGTGACGCGGATCTTGAATTTCAAGCTCGCGCCCGAGCAGGGTATAAGCGCTGGCAATGGGCTGATGGGTGTGAATGCTGGCGTCGCAGTCGCGGCGAAGGCGCAGAACATTGGCGTGCAAACGGTGCTCGACAGAAGGCCGATGATTTCCCGCGACCTGCACAAGGTTGTCGAGGCGAAGCACGCAGATATCCTCCGGGCGCATCGCGTAATAATCGGTTGCCGAGGGAGTGACAGCGAAATGCTCGTCGTCAATACGGCAGGCGACGTTCCCTCCGGTTCCGGCAAGATATCCCTTGTCGGCCAAAGACAGACAAGTTGAGACAACTTCACTGCGCACCCGATCGAAGTTCATAGGCCCGCTCCATTCATCGGGTTTAGCCTGCGATACAAGGGCGCGAGGCGCCGCCAGGCAAAGATGAAATTCTCAAATGCCTCGTCGTAAACGCTTTTCCTTGAGGGGTCGGGCAGGTAAGTGTGGCGAATGCGTGTCAGACCGGGGATGTCGTCATAAGACAGGTTGCCGATTCCTACGCCGCCGATCAGCGCGGCTCCTACGGCATTCGCCTGAATCGGTGCTTCCATTTGCTGAACCGGAAGATTGAGCACGTCGGCGAATATCTGGCACCACACATCGGAAGAGGCTCCTCCACCAACCAGCGTGATCTGATGCAGGGGCTTGCCAAGAAAGCGGCCGACTGGGCCAACCATCCGGCGGGTGTTCAGCGCCACACCTTCCAGGAATGCGCGGATGATGTCTTCGCGCGTGTGCTGCAGGGACATGTTCAACAGGCCGGCCCGCAAACTGGGCTCGTCGACCGGGCTGCGTTCACCGCAAAGCCAGGGCATGTAAAGCAAGCCCCGGGCGCCGGCAGGAACAGACGCGGCGATTCTATCCAGAGCGGGATCAATGTCTGCAGGCCGTGGCGCGGCCAGCTCGTCCTGATGGAAAAGGATTTTGTCGGAGAGAAATCGAAGATTCGAGCCGGCCGACGACTGCAGGGCAACCGCCAGATAGCGCCCCTTGATAGCGCACGGCACAGCTGCGATTTGCGCGGATATATCTGTCTTTTTGCGAGGAACGTGAGCGCCAATCCAAGAGGATGTGCCGATATAGAGGTGAGCTTCTCCGTCGCGAACTGCTCCAGATCCAATAGCCGCTGCCGAATTGTCCACGGCGCCTGCAACCACAGGCGTATTCGCCGGGAGCCCTAATTCCCGGGCGGCCGAAGACCATAAGGGGCCGAGCACGTCAGTACATTGCACAATGTCCGGCAATTTTTCCGGGGCTATGCCGGATTGGGCGATCAGCTTCTTGTCATACCGGATATTGTTTGGATCGCGATTGTCCGTCACCCATGACGTCAAAATGGAGTCCACCGTCGCAACAAACCGGCCTGTAAGGCGCAAGTTCATGTAGTCGAGAGCGTTCAGGAATTTATAGGTTTTGTCGTAGATCTCGGGCCATGCTTCCTGGATGAAAGCCATGTGCCCGGCAGGATCTTTACCGGAAAGAGCCGGCGCCCCGCCAGCGCGCCGGATCCAATGCGCCAATTTGAAGGGATCGTAACCGGCCACTGAGAATGCCCGGCCTTTCGATCTACGGCGAATGGCCTCCGCGCCGCGCATGTCGATCCACGACATCGCCCGATGAAGCGGCCGCCCGGTTCGATCGACAGGAACCGTGCACTCGCCCTGGCAGGAGCAGCAAATGGCGGCAATCTCTCCATTGTCGTCGCCCAGTGTCGCGATCAGTTCCCGAGCCGCGGCAAGAAAAGCATTCCACCAATCCTCAGGATCCTGTTCGGCGCCTACGGTGTCCACGATGTGAAGCGGAACGGGAGAGAACGCCCACTTATGAACGATCTCGTCGAAGCCCACGAGGGCGCACTTGCAGCCGGAGGTTCCCAAGTCTACGGCCAATACAAATTGGTTGTGACGTGTAGCCATTATGGCCTTTCCTGCCTTGTGCGCTCATCTCTCCCGGTGAGGTGGATGGCCCTGATGCTTGCGCTGCCCGCTGTCTATTAGTCCTCTGATAATATGAGCATTAGTCATGTTCTGTCAAACCGGAGATGATTGCCTTTTGAACGTAGTTGAACAGGCCCTGAATCGGCCTATGCTCAAGAAAGCGACGTCTAAATGCCATTTCCGGTTCGATCGGCCTCTCTTTTTCTCAAAACAAGATAGTGTATGGTCAGTATCGGAACAATACACAGGTTTAAGGTCCAATTGCACTAACCTCATAGCTGTGAACAGATGAAAGACAGGTGGGGGACAACGATGCTTGAGGTGGAGAACAGGACTCTCATAAAGAGGGTACCTCGACAGGAACGCAGTCAGGCTCGCTTTGAAGCCGTGCTCAAAACCGCACTCAGCCTCTTTGCCGCGCGTGGATATGAAAACGTCTCCATGCGTGAGATTGCGCGAGAGGCCAGGATGCCTATCGCGACGGTGTATCAATACTTCCCGATGAAGCTGGCCATTGTGCGGGAGATGTGGACCCGTTATACATCGACCATTGCGGAGACGCTGGCGACGGGGATTCGCGACGCGCTGAGAAATGGCCGGAATGACTCGCAACATCTTAATGACATCATCATCGACAAGATGGCAGAGCTGCAGTCATCCAATCCTGCTTTTATCGAGATATGGAGTTGCGTGACAGCATCGATGGAACTGCGCGCGCTCAATGTGGAAGACACGCTTCAGAATGCGCGGGTAATTACCGATGCGCTGCAGGAGATGCATCCCGGGATCGATCCCGGGATTGTTTATGACCGCGTCCTGATTGCTATCGAAGCGGCCAGCGCTACCACTCGTCTTGCTCTGACTCTGCCGGAACCACACCGTGCTCGCGTCTTACTCTCGTTGAAATCAGCTCTCTTTCTGCTTCTTGAGCCGGCGACGATGGAAAAAGGCAGACGCGCCGCCTCGTCTTCTGCGAGGAAAAAGACGCCGCCTACTCAGACAACTCTCCGGAGCAAACGCTAGGAGAGGAGCCACTGCAGAAGCCGATCCTTCCTGTTGCTGAACGGCGGATAGCGCACGTCGAGATCGCCCCATAATTCACGGTGCACTACCGCTTTGGAATGGGAAAACGCATCGAAGGTGTAACGGCCGTGGAAGGCCCCCATCCCGCTATTGCCGACTCCGCCGAACGGCAGGCCGGGCACGATCTGATTGACTATTACGTCATTTATTACGACGCTGCCGGAGCTTATGTCGCGAATTGATCGTCTTTGCAGCGAGCGATTTTTCGTAAAGAGATAAAGCGCCAGAGGTTTGGGCCTCGCCCTGATGAATGCCAGGGCTTCTTCAATTGTCTGGTACCCAACAACCGGCAAAATCGGACCGAAGATTTCTTCCTGCAGGACAGCTGCGCCAGCCGGCAAATCGGTGAGCACGGTTGGCGCAATGTACCGGTCCGTTGCATCTGTGTTGCCTCCGATCGCAACCCTGCCGTCCCGCATGAGCGCAAGGAGCCTTGAAAAATGCTGCTCGTTTACGATGCGCCCGTAGGACTCGCTGCGATGCGGATCGGGTCCATAAAATCGCAGAATTGCCCGGCGTAAGGAGTCGATCAACGCGAGTCGCATGTGCTCCGGGACGAGGACATAATCCGGGGCTACGCAAATCTGGCCGGCATTCATAAAGCGGCCCCAGACAATGCGGCGGGCGGTTACTTCAAGTGGTGCATCCGATGCGACGATTGCGGGATTCTTCCCGCCGAGCTCGAGCGTCACCGGCGTCAAGTTCTCAGCCGCCGCCTTCATTACGATCCGGCCCACACGGCTGGAGCCGGTATAGAAGATCTTGTCGAATCGGCATCCAAGGAGCCGCGATGCGGTTTCCGGACCTCCGGTGAACACGATAACCGAAGTCGGATCGACATAATGCTCCAGATATCTGGCCATCAGCGAAGCGGAGTGCGGCGCGACCTCAGACAATTTCACGACCGCGGCGTTTCCGGCCGCAAGCGCGCCGGCAAGCGGTATGAGAATTTGCTGAAAAGGATAATTCCAGGTCCCAAGAATCAGCGCTAGGCCGAACGGCTCCTGCTGTACCCAGCTTTTTCCGGGCTGCGCAGCAATCGGAGTATGGACACGGCGGGGTTGCAGCCAGCGCCGCAGATTGCGCCGTATCAGCCGTACCTCAGAACGCACCATTAGAGTGTCTGCAACCCGCGCCTCAGTAGCGCAGCGGCCGAGATCGGCTTTGAGCGCTGCCAGCATCGCATCTTCGTGATCGGAGACGAAACGCAACACTCCGTCGAGCTGAGCCAGCCGCCAGGAGAGCGTGCGATGCGCGCCTTCGTCGACGGCTTTCCGCAATTTTTCAAGCCGGGCCTCCGGAGTGATGGCGGCTGTTTCTGTTTTGATCGTCATCGGATTCATTGCGTTCGAGCGCCTCTCCGCTTTTGGATGTTCGCACGCAGGCGAAAGAGAACGGTCACGTCAGGTAAGCCGAAACGCGCGACTCTCCAGCGTAACGAAATCTGATCGCGCTATATGCGATCAACGCCAAAATGTTGAATGTGAGGACGACGATTCCAACCGATGACGCACCAAAGGCCGCGCTCAGGCTGGTCGACAGGCTCGGACCGAGTCCGTTGCCGAGGGTTACGAGACCTGTAGCTGCCGCAACCAGCCGTCCGGTGTGGTCCAGGCTCGCCGATAGTCCGAGTTGATAAATGAGAGAGGAGAGATTAGTGACCGCTTGCAGAACATTCGCCGCAATGAAGACCCAATGAACCGCCACAGTGCTTATTAAGACGATCGACACGGCATTGACCAGAATGAGCGACTGCATGGAAGGAAATCGGCCGAAACGATCGCCCGCCCACGCCGCTCCCATCGCGCCGAGTAACAGCAGGAGCGTGGCAGCCGAAAGCAGGACCCCGATTCCGTGACTGCTGAAACCGGCACGCCTGCCGAAGGAATCTTCGAGGCTCCAGAATGCTCCCTGACCCAGTTGTGTGAGGAAGATCGCGAGCACGACCAGCGCGGCGGCCGACGAAAGAGGCGACCGCGATGATTGCCTGCTAACTTGCTGCCGCGCGGGGGATGAGGGCAGACGTGCCAGCAGGCATGTCCCGGCGAGACAGATAAGCAGAATACAGGCATATGCGCCACGGTATCCGAAACGATCGACGCTGTAAGGCATGACGACAAGCCAAAGCGCGGCATTGACGATCGAGATCATCGTCAGGATAGCGATGATCTTCTCGCGGTCGATTCCGCGTGACAGCACGCTGGTTGCATTGGCGGCCACTATGCCTGCTCCAATGCCTGCGATGAGGCGGGATACAAAGAACAGCGAAGGCGATGGCGCGAGCAGGGTGAGCGCGGTGCCGCCAATTGTGAGCAAACCTCCCGATAGCGCCCAGGCGCGCGGGTGTTCCGTGCGAAACCATGCCGAAAGGCCGAGTGTGGTCAGCGCCGATACGGCCAATTCCATGCTCAGGAGCAGTCCAGCGCCCCGAGCGGAAAATATGCCAGCGACCTGGAGGGTATCGATCAGCGTAGGCATAAGGAAGAGGGCTGTAGTAACGATGAGCTGCGACCCGGCTGCAGGAAACAGAATCATCCTGTCCCGCTTATGCGGCAAGATATTTCTCAGCACGATGCGATCCGTTCGACGAGCATTGGCGCGTACCTGTCAGGTATCAACTCAAAGTGGGCCTGAAAATCACGCGTGGCGCAACATGAGCTTTGCTCATGTTATTGTAGAACCGGGGCAAAGAGAACTGCAAATTCGTGAGAGCCACAGATGTGGCGATTCTCTCCCAAAATTACCGTCGGTGACATCATATGAACGCGTCCCTCCGTACAGCCGCTCGCCTTTGCAACCTGCTCGTTTTTCTCGTGATGCCGGCCGCGGGCATCGCGCAATCCGTCTCCAAACCTATTCCCAGCATCGAGAAGACGGGCGAGACTTTTCGCTTGATGGTCGATGGCAGCCCTTACCTGATGCTGAGTGGCCAGATTCACAATTCAACGACTTCCAATGCGGATGACCTCGATAAAGCGCTGGATGTACTTGCCGGCTGGCACGCCAATACGGCGGAGGTGCCCATTTACTGGGAAGCCATTGAGCCGAAGCCTGGGCAATTCGATTTTCGCCTGGTGGATCGCGCGATCCAGGCAGCGCGGAAGCGCGACCTGCACCTCGTGCTGCTGTGGTTCGGCACCTGGAAAAACGGCGAGAGCCACTACGTGCCCGAGTGGGTGAAGCGCGACAAGCAGAAATATACGCGCGTGCTGGGCTCGCGAGGCGAGGAGACGGAGATTATCTCTCCGCTTTGTCGCGCCGCCATGGACGCCGACGCGCGAGCCTTCGCTGCGCTGCTGCAGCACGTGAAGAGTGTCGATGAAGCAGATCGCACCGTTCTTATGGTTCAGGTGGAGAACGAGCCGGGACTACTCGGAACTGACCGGGACTATTCCGAAGCCGCTAATCGCCTCTTCGATGCGCGAGTGCCGAAGGAGTTGCTCAGCTTTCTGGAGAGCCATGGCCGCCAGCTCTCTGCCCCGATGATCAGGGTATGGGACAAATCGCCGAAGTCGGGCAATTGGAAGCAGGTCTTTGGGGAACTGGCGCCGGAATCATTCAGCGCATGGCTGGTCTCGAATTACGTCAATACGGTTGCAGCTGCCGGCAAGCATGAATACCCGCTGCCCATGTATGTGAATGTCTGGCTGATCGAGGGCGTTGAGCGCGCAGGCCGATGGCCGAGCGGTGGCGCAACGGTGAATGTCTTCGACATCTGGAAAGCGGCCGCGCCAGCCATCGACATCCTGGCGCCGGATATCTACTATCCAAAGTTCTACGATGTCGCCGCGCAGTACACCAGGCCGGATAACCCACTCTTCGTTCCGGAGACGAATTTCAATCCTTACTTTGTGGGCTTTGCCTACACCACGTTCGGCGACTTCAACGGGATCGGCTTCAGCCCTTTCGGGATTGACGATGTCCAAAGGAGTCCGACCGGTGCTGCGATCGGCGCCGGCTTTGAGGATACTTATCGCGTGCTGCGTCCTCTGCTGCCGCTGATCGTTCACTACCAATACACGGGCAAGCTTCACCCTATCCTGCAGGGACTTGCAAATGGAGAAGACTGGAAAGAGTCGATCCGGGTCGGCGAGCGGCTGGCCGCGAACATCGATTTCACCGCTACCTTCGACCCGGTAAAAGGTAGAGCCTGCGGCATGATCATCGAACTCGCGCCGGACGATTTCGTCATCATGGGCACTGGGTTCGATGTGACGTTCCGCGAGACAGATGGACCACTGCGCGACGCACAGCTCATCTCCATTGAGGAGGGCACTTTTCAAGGCGAGCAATGGATACCGTCCCGCCGCCTCAACGGAGATGAACGTCACGTGTCGCTGCCGGACAAGTCCACCGTGCTGCGGGTGCGGGTCGCGCGATAGATCGATCTCTCGCCGGTCGCCGGCTTAGTCATTGCGGCTAGTTCATCGTCTCGTTCTTCAGGGAGTCTATATAGCGCTGCAAGATAGAGGCGAGGTAAATCCAGTTTGCGGGAGACGAACTCTCCTGAGTCGTTTCGGTGCGGGTGACGAAGTAGAGAGCGGAGTGTCGATGGGTCCCGCAACACTGGCATCTGGAAGAAGATCTGTTCAGGGAAGTCACCGATCCCAGGATTATCCTCGATGAGATATGACGGCGATTTGCCGACAACCGATTAAGTGGATGGAACAGCTGGGTTATAGCTTGTGAAGCCTGCCTTAGCCATTCCACGTTGTGCCTCGGGATTCTTCATGAAGGTTTCCCATACAAAGGAAGTGCGTACATTTTCCGCCATGAGCATGGTGATTCCGGTGTCGATACCGATAACGTCTTTGTCATACCATTGTTTCAACGGATTGAAGGCATCGACGAACCCGTAGCGGCTCCAGGCTTGCGGATAACGAGCTTTGATATTCTTCAGAACACGCATGGTAGCCTCGGGCAGAAACGGCAGCGAGCCTCCAGTTGCTGCGGGGACTACGGTCCCGTCGATAGGACCCGTGGCCGGTGGGCCGCCCCAGACCACATAGCCGTTTTCGGAGTCAGATGCAGTGATGCCCCAGAGATCGTCACTGTAATCGGGGAAGTTCCTGGCCAGTCCTACACAAAAGAGGCGGTGAACCTCCGTGGCGATGACTGAGTTCTGAAAGTAATCAGCGTATTTATCGCGCTTGTGCCGGAAGTCGAACCATGCCTGGGAGAATTGATTTACAAAGAGCGGGGCAAAGGAGCCAATGTAGCGCATCCCGTCATATTCGAAGGTTGTCCGTTTCCATGCGAACCATGTGTCGGGCTTCAGGGGGTGAGAGGAAGAACCCATCCCGAGCAGATAGATCATCATCAATTCGCTGTAGTCGTTCCATTTGGATGGCAGGAAGCCCATCTCAGGCGTCCATCCCATAGACAACAGCGCGATGTCTTCTGATATCCAGGACCAATCCACACGGTCAAAAATTGCGTGTGAAAGTTGGAAAATGTCTCGATCCCGAAAGTGCTGGCGGCAGGTCAGGATGCCGCAAAGCAAGATCGCGGTATCGATGGAGGAGACCTCAGAATCCCACATCCGCTCGCCGGTATTCATGTTGGCAAAATGAAAGAAAAATCCGCGATGCGTGGGCAACTTCTTCCAGATGAAATCCAGAGTTTTGATGACCCGCAGACGTGCGTCCTCGTGGGAGATAAACCCGCGTTTCTCCGCAATGCAGATTGCTGTCAGACCGAAACCAGTGGACGCGATGCTTGCAGCCACCGTGGTGTCCGTTGTGCGCACATTGCAGCGGTCTTTGATCAATCCAGTCTCTGGATTAGCTTGCTCCCAGAAGAAGAGGAAATTGGCACGTTCAAGATCGTCCAAAAACTTATCGTCCTCAGGTGAAAGCCCCGTCGGCGAACTCACCGGCGCCGATTCTCTCTGCTGTTGCGCTGCCAGTGCCCACACAGGAAGCGCTTTCCATAACGGGATGCCAAGGGAGGCGCCCGCCATTCGACGCAGCAGTTCACGCCTGGAATTGGGCTTCTGCTGTCTATCGACTATTCTGCGGATTTGCGCTTCGGTTCTTCCACCAAGTTCGTCTGCGCTGCCATTCATGCTCATTCAGTCCGTCCGGAGACTTGCGGAGAAACTCATTCTAATTAACACTTTATATTGAATAATATGCAAGGATGTTTGGTAAGAGCGGTCCGTGCAGGGTGTATTCCAAATTATGGGTCCACTGCTGATCAGCGGTGAATAATGCGAAAGAAGCACATCTGGACGATCATCGCGGCGGTCTCCACCGTCTTGCTCATTCTGCTACTGCTGTACCTGCACCGGAGATCGATTTCCGTCCGACAGGAAATACCGGTTCAAGGCGCAGTGATTCGGCAGGATGCTGACCCCGACAAACAGCGGCCGATAGCCGATGTAGCGATCACACTGACAGATGGCGTGAAGACCATCGAGACTCGCTCCGAAGCTTCGGGATATTTCAAACTCGTCTGGCAAAAAAACGTATTGTCCGAAAACCCTCTCACTCTGAGCTTTCGATACCCGAATTACGAGCCCCTTAACTTGACGGTGCAAACCGGAAGATTAAAGACGCCCCCCGAGTTATACGTTGCTGCAATGATTCCGATCCCGCTCAAGAGCGTCGCTGCATCCGGGCTTCGAGAGACGGTGGTCTCCAACGTCCGCGTGAGATATACCCTCAATTCCCGTGAAAACACGAATGTGGGAAGCGCAGTCAAAGTCTTTCAGGTTGTCAATAAGGCGAATGTGCCCTGCAACCACCAGGCCCGATGTTCGCCGGATGGCCTGTGGAAGGCATCTTCTGCATCGGCGTCGATGGATGCCGGACCGGACAATACATTCGGCAATGTAAGAGCCACCTGCATTGCAGGGCCGTGCCCATTTACACGTATTGACTCAAGTGGATTTGTTCACGGCGGGCGCAACATCCACGTTTCGGCCTTGAACTGGTCGGATACGGCTACGTTTTTGATCGAGGCTGAGGTTTTTCGTAATTCGATCATTTCCAATGTCCGCGAGTCATATCCTGTCATCTTTGACCGGACGCTCAACTTCACGCTCCCACCAACCGAGGAAGGTGTGAGTCTTGAGGCCGAGATCGACGGCTCTCCCATCGTGTTCCCTCTGAGTCCGGACCTCAATTTGAGCTGGGCCACTTGTACAGTCCGGACTGACACGGATAAAGAGAAGACCACGGTGTATCGTTGCGAACTCAAGCCGGGTTATCGGTTCTAATCTGCGATCGGCGTAAATTTCACTTCTAGCTAGATTGAGATCGAGCGAATCTGTTCCTGCAGAGCCTCGTTTCCGTAACGGGTGACCGGCGAGCAAACCACGTATGTTCCTGCAGCACAAATGGAGGCCAGACAGGTGGTTTCAGCCCGGTTGGATTGTCCGCACATCCGGTCCGGCGGAAGGACTGATTGCGCAGATGTGCAGCGCGCGCCCTGACAAGCGCGGATCCCACCTTGCCGTCTCCGATTTCTACAGTGCGCGACCTTGGCGATTTGAGTGCGTGGTGGTGTCGGATTCAGCCTTATGGGGTCTCGAATTCAATGGGGTACAAATTCAGGCTTATGCGTGAACCCACCCACACAACAACAACTCCTGCCGCCGCTAGCGTTTCTAGCTGCAGCCGCTGGTGCTGCCGCAGCTCATGCAGCGGTAGCAGCTTCCATTGCGGACCATGATGGCCCCGCAGGTATGGCAGCTGGGGGCGTCGCCCATGTCGTAGAGGCCTTTCATGGCGTCGGAGGCGTGGTAGATGCCTCGGTCCTCCATGTGGAGCTCGCTGCGGGATTGGCTGACGGCTCCGAGCTCGGGCAGGATTCCTCCCTGCGGTGCGCTGGTGTAGCCCATGCCCTTTGGCTGAAAGCTACCGGAACCTGTGGCGCTCGATACATCGTATGGATTCCTCGCCTCGTCTGCGGCTTCGCTCAGAATGACACCCTGAGAGGAAGCGGCTTCAAGATTGGCCGCCGGGCCTGCTAGTCCGGCGAAGAGCGAGAGCTGCTGGCCGGAGAGGAAGCGCAGTTGGAGCCAGCGGAAGATGTAATCCATAATGGACTTGGCGTAGCCGATGTGTTCGTTGCCGGTCCAGCCGGAGGGCTCGAAGCGGGAGTGCGCGAACTTCTCACACAGGACTTTGAGCGGGACTCCGTGCTGCAGGGCGAGCGAGACGGCAGTGGCGAAACTGTCCATGAGGCCGGAGACGGTCGAGCCTTCCTTGGCCATCTTGATGAAGATTTCGCCGGGCTGCCCGTTGGGGTAGAGACCGACGGTGATGTAGCCCTCATGTCCGGCGATGCCGAATTTGTGGGTGAGCGAGGCGCGCTCTTCGGGCAGGCGATGACGCACGGCGCGCGGTGGAGCGCTATGGTCCTGGTCCTGCGCGGACGGCGGAGTGCTTCGCGTGATTGAGCCAAGCACGGTGGTGAAAGCGCTAGTGGCGTCGAGGACGGACTTCGCCGTGACCTCGATCTTCTCGGAGATCTTGCCTTCGAGGGTTTTCACGTCCGCTTCCGGCGCGGTCTTGCCGGCGGAGAGCGCAGCAAGGACGCGGTCCGCAGCGGCATTTACAGTCTCATCGGCTGCCGCGCCCTTGATCGCCTTGGCTCCCTTGCCGTCGGAGACGTTGAGCGGCTGCGCGCCCTTCGATCCGTCGCGATAGATGGCGACGGCCTTCAGCCCCTGACGCCATGACTCGAGGTAAGCCTCGGCGATGTCGTCGATGGTGCAGTCGTGGGGCAGGTTGACGGTCTTCGAGATGGCTCCGGAGAGGAATGGCTGCGCGGCGGCCATCATCTTGATGTGGCCCATGTAGTGAATGGAGCGCGTGCCCTTGGAGGGTTTGAAGGAGCAATCGAAGCAGGCCAGGTGCTCGGGCTTGATGCCGGGCGCGCCCTCAATGGTTCCCGTGGCGTCGATGTAGCTGACGATGGCGTCGACCTCGTCGTTGTTGTAGCCGAGCTTGAAGAGAGCGGCGGGCACGGTGTTGTTAACGATCTTGATCATGCCGCCGCCGACGAGCTTCTTGTACTTCACGAGCGCGAGATCAGGCTCGATGCCGGTGGTGTCGCAGTCCATCATGAAGCCGATGGTGCCGGTGGGCGCGAGGACGGTGACCTGTGAGTTGCGGTAGCCGTGCTTCTCGCCGTGGGCGAGAGCCTTGTCCCAGCAATCGCGGCTGGCGTCGATGAGGGCGTCGAGTTGGGGCGCGGTAAAGGGCTCGGCACTCGTTTTCGACTTGCCTATATTGTTGACTTCGGCGCGGTGCATGCGGATGACATCGAGGAAAGGCTCGCGGTTGACGTAGTAGCCGGGGCAGGCTCCGCCCTCGTGATCGACGCTGGCGGTGAGCGAAGTGGCGGAAGCGAGCGGCGGGCACTTCTCCGCAATACGCGAGGACTGCAGGTACGCCTCGCCGCACATGATAGCGGTGAGGGTGGCGGCGAAGTCGCGTCCGGCGTCCGAGTCGTAAGGCAGCCCGAACGACATGAGCAGCGCGCCGAGGTTGGCGTATCCCAGGCCGAGCGGACGGTAGTCGTGCGAATTCTTGGCGATCGATTCGGTGGGGTATCCGGAGTTATCGACCAGGATATCCATGGCCGTGATCATGATGTCGATAGCGTTACGATAGGCCTCGATATCAAATGTGCCTGACGGTGTTACGAATTTGAGCAGGTTGAAACTGGCCAGGTTGCAGGCCGAGTTGTCGAGGAACATGTACTCCGAGCAGGGATTGGAGGCGTTGATGCGCGCCGTGTTCTTCGACGTGTGCCACTTGTTGATGGTGGTGTCGTACTGCATGCCGGGGTCGCCGCACTGCCAGGTGGCTTCGGCGATCTTGTGCATGATCTCGCGCGCCTTGCGCGTCTCGACCGGCTTGTGGTCCTTCACAGTGTACGTGGTGAACTCGCCATCGCGCTCAAACGCCCGCATGAACTCGTCGGTGACGCGAACAGAGTTATTCGCGTTCTGGAAGAAGATGGAGCTGTAGGCCTCCGAGTCGGGGCCCGAAGAGCCATCGTAGCCCTCGCGCATGAGAGCCCAGGCCTTGGCCTCTTCCTTCATCTTGCACTCGACGAAGTCGAGGATGTCGGGATGGTCGACGTTAAGGATGACCATCTTGGCGGCGCGGCGCGTCTTGCCGCCGGACTTGATGACACCGGCGAAGGCGTCGAATCCGCGCATGAAGCTGAGCGGGCCGGAGGCGGTGCCACCACCTGACAATTGCTCCATTGACCCGCGCAGGGTAGACAGGTTCGTGCCTGTGCCCGAGCCCCACTTGAAGAGCATGCCTTCGGTCTTGGCCAGAGTCAGGATGGAGTCGAGCGAGTCGTCGACCGCGTTGATAAAGCAGGCGGAGCACTGCGGTGTGCGGTAGCCGGTGACGGAGAACTCGACGGCGCAGGTATGCGCGTTCCAGTGCCAGTTCTGGGCGTCGGACTCGGGCTCAAGGCGGTCGCATCCCACGTTAAACCAGACGGGTGAGTTGAAGGCGACCTTCTGCGTCACGAGCAAGTGGACGAGTTCGTCGTGAAATATCGCGGCGTCTTCAGCGGTGGCGAAGTATCCGCCGGCTAGGCCCCAGTCGCGGACGGTCTCGGCGACACGGGCGATGAGCTGGCGAACTCCGGTTTCGCGCTGCGGCGTGTCGAGCTGGCCATGGAGATACTTGCTGGCGACGATGTTGGTCGCGGTCATGGACCAGTCGATGGGCACCTCGACATCCTTCTGCTCGAAGATCGCCCTGCCTGTGGCGTCGGTGATGAGGGCAGTGCGGCGCTCCCACTGAACTTCGTCGTAGGGCGAAACCGTGGGCTTCGAGAAGAAGCGCTCGAAGCGCAGGGCCGGCTGGGTCTTCGAGACGGTCTGGGCTGCGTTCGGGGAGGCGGCTTGTCCGGCGCTCGGGGCGGCGGTGATAACGGATTTCCTGGTGGCCTCGGCCATGGTGCTCCTTCACAGGGGTGCTACGAATTGGGATGCCCGCACAACGGCGGGTTTATGTCCTGGTTCGGCGGCAAAAATCAGAACCGTTGCCGCTTGAAAATCTCCACAAGAGTGAGTCTGCGGGAGTCATCTTCCAGTCAACGTGCGACTTGCGGATGAGGCTGGAAGGTGAGCTCAATTCCCTGTGAACCTGCGGTAAATTTATAGGGCCGCAAGTGGGAAAGTACCGCTCTTGGTTGTGGGTGTCAAGCCAGAACCACAATATCTTGTATTTTAGATTCAAATTGGTAACCCAGTGCTTCATTTTTGGGACATTGGCTGTGGAGAATCGCCGGGAGCCGCGCCGGCCGCGGGTGAGGAGGGTTCGGAGAGCGGATTTTCCGCCAACTCTGGGCCGAAAAGCGCTGAACGGCGAAACCCCTGGCACTCTTCGCAGGCTACGCGCCGGGGAGAGGAGGCAGCAAGGCAGAAATCAGGCCGTGACTGTGGATGGCTGTGGGAGATGTGGAGAACGCGCCCAATTCGGGAATCGCTTGCGTCCGCCGGGAAATGTAGTGAATCTAAAGGCGCAGCGGAGAACACTTTCCCCGAGGAGCGATCCCTTGTCCCATACAGCGGAAGAGATTGAGCAGATAAAGCATGCGCCTATGATACCGGGCGTGATCGAAGAGATTCTGGCACGCTGGAGTCCGCGGGCATTTTCTCATAGACCTGTCGCCGCGGAGGATCTCAAGAAGATTTTCGAGGCGGCGCGGTGGGCTGCGTCTTCGTACAACGAGCAGCCGTGGCGGTTTTTCGTCGGTCATCGCGGCGATGCGACCTACCAGAAGATTTTCGACAGCCTTGTCGAGTTCAACCAGGGATGGGCGAAGAGTGCGCCGGTGCTGATTTTGTCGGTCGCGAGCAAGTCGTTCGCGCATAACGGAGCACCGAACCACTTCGCGATCCACGATACGGGTGCGGCAACAGCCTACCTGGTGCTGCAGGCGACCAAGCTGAGGCTGCATGGGCATTCGATGGCCGGGTTCAATCAGGAGAAGGCGCGCGCTGCCTTCGGCATCCCCGAAAACTATGCGATTGGCGCGGTGACAGCGCTGGGGCACCTGGGAGATGTTGATGGGCTGCCGGAGGGGTTGCTGGAGCAGGAAATGTCTCCGCGCCAGCGGAAGCCGCTGCATGAGATTGTGCTCGCGGAGTGGGGAGAGCCGGCGAAGCTCTAAGGTCACTTCCCCTTCGGAAATTCGCCCTGTTCACTCTGAGGATTCTCCTGGGTAGCTTCTCATCTTTTATTCATCGCACACTGAGGAATCCGGCGCATACTCTCATCTTTTGGACATGCGCCGTGTTCTTTTCTTTCTCAATCCGCTGCTGATGGAGCGCCGTGGCCGGCGCGCGACGGTCGATCGCGTGGCCGAGTTGCTGCGAGGCTCGGGCTGCGTGGTCGAGATGCAGGATACGCTCTCCGCGCACTCGGCAGGCGAACAGGCCCAGGATGCGGTAGCGAGCGGCTTCGACACAATCTTCGTCTGCGGCGGCGACGGCACAATTTTCCAGGTGATCCAGGGCGTGGCGGGGTCTGAGGCTGCCCTCGGCGTGATTCCTTTCGGCACAGGCAACGTGCTGGCGCAGAACCTGCGTTTGCCGCGAGAACCCCTGGCAGCGGCGCTGGCGCAAATGCACGCGAACGCGACGTCGATACCGCTGGGCAAGATCGTGTGCAAAACTCCCGGCCACGTGAAGGACAAGAATTGGTACTTCACGATTGCAGCAGGCATGGGTGTGCACGCAGCGCTGATGAATCTGGCCCCGACGGGAACGGGGAAACGGGTGGGCGGTCCGTTCGCCTACTACGCCGGCGGTGTGCGGCTGCTGGTTCAGCATCCGATCGAACCTTTCGATTTCGAAGTGACGACCACTGGCGGCGAAGTGCGCCGCTTTCGGGCCAACGAAGCAATTGCCCTGCGGGTGCCCGCGGTCAACTTGTGGCGAGCCGGGGGCGATCTGTTGAAGCCGCAGCTCCGCGTGGCGAGCGTGCGCGAGACGAGTCGCGCGGGATTGGTGCACGCCAGTTTTCATGCTCTGGTGACACGCAGGAGCAATGGCAATTCGAGCCTTCCATACGCTCAGTTTGACGATGCGAGCATGGTGGTGTGCAGTCCGGTGCCGGACTACGATTATCAAACCCCCTTGTTGATCGAGGCGGATGGCGAAGTGATTGGCCTAGAACGGGCAACGATTACAGTCGCACAGAGACGGTTGCGCCTGCTCTGGCCTGGCCGCATGAATTCGTAACAGTTGTTGATTTGTTTGATGGGAACGTGTCAGATACTCGCGGTACTTGAGAATACAAAGCAGATACTTCGATTCCGCTCCGCTTCGCTCAGGATGACATTCTCTTTTTTTGACCCAGATCGTGCCCATTACTGTTTCTTTTCTGACGACGCCTGAACAGTGGCGTCAAAAACGCCGGTTTCAATCATATTTCCGTGCTTCATCTGAACGAAGATCCGATAGGTTCCCGCGCTGGGAAATCCATACGGAAAACTGACCGTGCTGGGCGGGGCGCCCTGATTCATGCCCATTCCGGGCATGCTCTTCATATCCAGGCTCTTCATCTCTTGGGATGGCGAAGTGCCCTGTATCTGGTCGTTCTGGGATTGGGCAATCATGAGAGCAGCCATGGAGGCCGAACCTGAGGGATGGATGTGCGCGAAGACGCTTCCGTCGGTTTTGACGAAGGCGGCGTGGCCTGGCATGCCCATGTAGAGCGCCATATCACTGGCGGGTTGGTCATTGGGATCGAGCAGCTCGAAGGTGAAATCGTAGGGCGATTTTGCGACCAGCGTATCCGGGCGCTTCCAGGTCATTGTGTAGCCGTCGGGCAACTTATAACTTGCGGTGGTCTGGGTCGCCACGCCCAAATACTTAAGCGCAACGGAAGTTCCTTCGGCGTCGTCGCCGGCGAGAGCGCGACCCGCAATGTAGGGCAGCCTGATCGAAGAGATGAGCGTCTCCGGAAATCCATTAGCGTGAACGACGTCCGCGTAGAGCCGGTATTCTCCCTTTGGAATAGTCGGGAGAAGGAGTTGAAATTCCCCAGTGCCAACTTGCTCGGGATGCAGGTGGAAGACGACATCCATCGCAGGCCAGCGCAGCATATATAGGTGCATAAGGTGGTTGTGGTCGGGGATGAAGTCGTCCAACTGGCGCTGTTTGACCCAGCCGGGGTCGGATAACTTGAGATCGAGGACATTGCCTGGCTGGAGCTGCGCCTGCATTTCAAGCGGCTTGTAGATGTAGTGGCGATAGTCCGCGGCTTCCGCGCCCCACCACTTGTTCCCGAGAACAATGGCGGCAAGAAGCACCACAAATGCAACCGCCATGGCGACATAAGCGCGGCGGCGTGGAACGGACGGCGCTTCCGCGCCTGGCGTGAGTTGCGCTTCGCGCGCGGCCGCTCCAATGATGCCGACCAGTCCGAGAAAAAGAACAACGCCGAGGAAGGCGAGGATCGTGCCAAGGCCGCGCTCCATTTTGCGTGTGCCCATCGCCGTCGCGGGGACTGGGACCGAGAAGACTCCGGGGCCTTGATTCCCGCTTACAAAGAAACGGATCTGCCATGAACCGGTTGCCATGATCCAAAGATGGCCGGCGAAGTATTGAGCATCGGCAGATGGCCGCTGCATCGCGTCCGGCACCGGTGGATGCTTTGAGCCTTCCCCCGTGAGCGGAATGGGCGTAATCTCGACGCGGTCGATGCCGGAGGTCTGGGACCGCACCTCGATATCCGCAACACCGGGAATGACGAGCGGCGGGCGGACCACGACAGAGAGCTTATAAGGACCAGCATTGCCCTCGACGTAGACGTCGGGGCTGCCTACATGAGCGCGGGCTGCCAGCGGAACGAAAGCCAGCGGTGCGATCGCGAGAAGGACCAGTATGGGCAGGCGGCGTTTGTTTATCATCGTTGCAGTTTCTTCATCCAGCGGCCCAGTGCGAGCCCCAACCAGGTGAAGACCATGGCGTAAAGCATCGCCATGAAGAGGCCCTTCCAAAGCACAATGCCCTGTTCGGGCTCAACAAATTGGCGCAGGACATCTTTTGAGGTGGGAGGCATGCCGTAGTCGACATAGCCAGTTCCGAAGAAGCGATTGGCTGCAGTTTTGGTCATCAGGAAGTCGGCAAAAGGCCACTCAGCGGCAACGAGAGTCAGCACGAAGATGGGACCGGCCGCGATCGCGATGATCCAGGGCTTCCACTCTTTCGCGTAGGTGAGCAGCAGGTCGATGGCGATGGCGGGAATGATCAAGAGCAGCGGAAACTTGGGAGGAATGAATTGTGTGAGATGCCGATAAACCGGCCCCAGCTTGGGCTCCGCGGGAAAGAGCGGGAGAATGAGGATAAGCCCGCAAACAAAGAGGGTGTAGAAGGCGGCGATCGAAGTTGCGGCCCAGCGGTTGCGCGAGGCGACGTGAATGGCGGCAAAGTAAAGCGGCGTACCCAGAGTGCAGACAATATAGGCGCTGGCGCTGTGCAGATAGACGTCCCAGGTGTACTCCATACGGAAAAACATGGAAAGCACAAGCAGCAGGCCGGAGAGATAAATCATGAGCCATTGCAGATGGCGGAACTGTGCGCTCTGAGGGCCGGCGGCGGCCTCTGCGCGGTTCATGGCGGCAACGAGTAGGAAGAGTGCACCAAGGCACACGGCCCAGATGCCCAGCATGAGCACGGCGTGCGGCGGCGACACTATCTTGACGTCGAGG
>Ga0210383_10000206_pt1 | contig 58198 bp, 54 predicted proteins | sample IncBWC14OmetaG_FD_160072 | JGI IMG/M metagenome (GOLD analysis project Ga0210383, IMG submission 160072) | Forest soil microbial communities from Barre Woods Harvard Forest LTER site, Petersham, Massachusetts, United States - Inc-BW-C-14-O ...
TTCTGGCGCTGCGGATAGCGGTGAATCGAGAGATGGAGGAACTCGGGCAGTTTCTTTCCCGGACCCCTGCCACATTAAATTCAGGCGGAAGATGGGTGGTGCTGACGTACCACTCGCGCGAAGACCGCCCGGTGAAGCACGCGTTCCAGGATGGAGTAAAGGAAGGAACGCTGAAGGTGCTGACCAAACACGTGATTGTGCCTAGCCCGGAAGAGCAGGCGGCGAACCCGAGATCGCGAAGCGCGAAGCTCCGGTGCGCGGAGAAGGTGTGAGATGGAGAAGAAGAATAACAAAGCGCTGATGGTGGAGTTTCACACCGTCAAGCGCATCGATAATTCCCGGCTGCGGCGGCACATCGAACCGGTGAAGCTGCGGAATCTGTACAAGACCTCGGCGCTGGGCGGAATCGTCGCGGTATTTTTCATGTTTTACATTTACCAGCACTTCCGCTGCATCGATCTGAGTTTTCAACTGGAAGATTTGAAGGGTAAACAGGAACAAGCCGCTTCGTTGAATGGGAAATTGAAACTGGATATCGCCACGCTGCGCGATCCCCACCGCATCGATCTGATTGCACGGCACCAACTGGGTTTGACCGAGCCGGGCCCGACGCAGGTGCGCGAGTACTCGAGTTCCGACGGAGCGGAAGAAGCATCGGTCCGCTACACCAGGCCGAATCGATTGCCGTAGTCTCGCAAGGGATTGCGCCCCCCGCCCCAATCCACCGATCTTGATTTAGTTTGAAATTTGTTGGAGCGCAATTCGACGGCAGGCCACGATGCAGCAAGATCAAGATAAAGTCCACGCGCGTTTGCTTCTGATTGCCGGCGTGGCGCTGCTGTGGATGCTGTGCGTATTCGGGCGCGTAGCGTACCTGCAACTTTTCCTTCACAGTGATTATCTGGCTAAAGCTTCGCGGCAACAGCGCCGAACGTTGGAGATAACACCGAAGCGCGGAGCGATTTACGACCGCAACATGCATCCGCTGGCGATGAGCGTGCCGGTGCACTCCGTATTCGCAGTTCCTTCCGACATTAAAGATATCGACCTGGCAACGCGGCTGCTTGCGGGAGCGTTGGGAGTGCCGCAGGCAACGGTGCGCGAGAAACTGGAGTCACCGGGTACGTTTGTCTGGATCCAGCGGAAGGTTACGCCGGAAAAAGAAGAGGCGATCCGTTCGCTGAACCTGAAGGGTGTTGATTTTCTAGAGGAATACCAGCGCAACTATCCGAAGCGGGAGATGGCCGCGCACGTCCTGGGGTTTGTGGATGTGGATGAAAAAGGACTGGGCGGGATTGAGTACGAATACGACAGTCTAATTCGCGGCAAAAGCGAAAAGATCGTGGTGATGGCGGATGCGAGACAGCGGTGGTTCGATGGTGGGGAAGCGCAACGTGACCGGGGCGCGAGTGTAGTGCTGACCATCGACGAAAAAATCCAATACATCGCGGAGCGCGAACTAGCTGCGGCGATTGCGAAGACACATGCGCCTGCGGGAACGGTGATCGTGCAGGATCCGAATAGTGGCGCGATTTTGGCGCTGGCGAATTGGCCGCGGTTCAATCCAAATGCGGTTACGGATGTGCCCACCGAGGCACGCATGGATCGCGCGGTCAGCGCCATTTACGAGCCGGGTTCGACGTTCAAGCTCGTGACGCTGGCGGCGGCGTTCGACCAGAACTTGATCCACGCGGATGAAGTCTTCAATTGCGAGAACGGTTCCGTGCTGGTGGCCGGGCACCGCATCCACGACCACAAAGCTTACGGAATGCTGACGGTGAGCGACATTCTGGCCAATTCCAGCGATGTGGGCGCAATCAAAATTGCCATGCGGCTGGGGTCACCGAAATTTTATGACTACATACACGCGTTTGGGTTCGGGTCGCCTACGGGAGTCGATCTTCCTGGGGAAAGCCGGGGAATTTTGCGGCGGCTGGAGAATTGGGGATCGTTTTCGATTGGGTCGATTTCGATGGGGCAAGAAGTTGGAGTGACGCCGGTACAGTTGGTGACGGCGGTTTCTTCTATCGCGAATGGCGGCCTGCTGTATAGACCACACGTAGTGCAGGAAATCCGACGCGGGGAACAGGTGTCGCCGGTAGATGCGGCGTCGTCTTCCGCGGAACCAAAGCGCTCGATTCGGCCGGAGACCGCTGCGACGCTGCGACGTTTGATGGAGGGCGTGATTTTGCATGGCACCGGGAAACTCGCGCGACTGGATGGATGGACTGCCGCGGGAAAGACCGGCACGGCGCAAAAGATCGATCCTGCTACGGGCCGTTACTCGCCGACGAAAGTGATTGCGTCGTTTACGGGTTTCGCGCCGATTAACAATCCGGTGGTGACGATTCTGGTTTCCATCGATTCGCCAGAGGGCTGGCCACACGGTGGCGGAGATGTGGCGGCGCCGGTGTTCAAGAGAATTGCCGAACAGGTCTTGCCCTACATGAATTTGGCGCGCGATGTGCCGCTGAGCCCGCTTCTGCTTAAGGCGAGCTACCGGAGTCAGACGGAGAGCGATCCTACCGCGCTGGAGGATTTCACGCCGGTCGATCTTTCGAATGAATTAGAAAGCTCTGACGTGGCAGAAGATCGATCGGAGCAGAAGAGTTCGCCGAAGTCCCAGGAAGTGACGGTTGCCGTGGAAGAAGGCGGAGACATTACTGTGCCGGATTTCACGGGAAAGACGATGCGCGAGGTCACCGAGGTATGCTTGAAGATGGGCCTGAACCCAATCCTGGTTGGTACGAGCCTTGCATCACATCAAACACCAGCGGCGGGAGCGAAAGTCCGCCGCGGTACGAAGATCACCGTGGAATTTGGAGCGGCTACTGAATTAGCCGCTAAGTCGCGGTAGAAACAAGGTTTACAGGAAATATGACCAGGTCCATGGATATCGTGGAAGAGAAGAAAAAGGCTCCAGGCAGGCGGAACGACGAGAATAGGGAACAGACTGTGGCTGTGCTGCAACACAGGAGCCCCAAGCTGCTTTCGGAGTTGCTTGGAGGCATTCAGTTGCGATCGGCGACTCCCTCTTTGGACCTGTCCATTACGCAAATCGCGAATGACTCGCGAAAGGTAGCGCCAGGCGCGTTATTTGTTGCGGTGCAGGGCGTGGCGACCAACGGAAATTTGTTCGCGGAAGAGGCCGTTGCACGCGGAGCAGTGGCGGTTCTTAGCGCAGATCCCGTACCGGTGACTTGGCCGAAGGAAGTTCCGTGGGTGCAAGTGGCGGAGCCGCGAAAGGCGCTGGCGATTGCGGCGGCGAACTTTTACGGACAGCCAGCGAATGCGCTGCAGCTTGTGGGCGTAACGGGTACCAACGGAAAGACCACCACGACTTCGCTGATCGAATCGATTGTGCATGCGGCAGGCGCGAAGAGCGGATTATTTGGGACGATTGCGTACCGCACACCAGAGAGAACATTCCCGGCGCCGAACACGACTCCCGAATCACTGGATTTGCAAAGCTTCTTTGCGGAGATTCGGGAGCAGCAGGGCAAATACGCGATTATGGAAGCGAGTTCCCACGCGCTGGCGCTGGACCGCTTGTGGGGATGCCATTTCGCGGTGGCGGTGTTTACCAATCTGACGCGCGACCACATCGATTTTCACAAGACGTTCGATAATTATTTTGAAGCCAAGCGCCGCCTGTTTGAGGGAACAGGCGCGGGCGCGCCGGATGTTGCGGTGATCAATACGGACGATGAGTGGGGGAAGAAGCTGACCGGGCTGGCAAAGCGAACGTTGAGCTACGGATTACAGGGTGACGCGGACCTGAGCGCGAAGAAGTTCCAATTGAGCTTCGAGGGATTGAATTTCTCCGCGCAGACACCCAGCGGAAAAGTGCAGGTGCAGACGCGGCTGGTCGGCCGGATCAACGTGTACAACATTCTGGCGGCGATTGGCGCGGCGCAGGGACTGGGAGTTTCCATCGACATTATTGAGAAGGGAATTCACAACCTCGAGGCCGTTGCCGGCAGATTCCAGCGTGTGGATCAGGGGCAGCCGTTTCTTGTGGTTGTGGATTACGCGCACACAGATGACGCGCTGGAAAATTTGATCAAAACCGCGCGTGAGTTGAACACCAAGGGACGCATCATCACGTTGTTTGGCTGCGGGGGCTCGCGCGACCGCACCAAGCGGCCGATCATGGGTGAAACTTCCGGGCGGTTGAGCGACCTATCGATTCTGACCAGCGACAACCCGCGGCAGGAAGATCCGCTGAAAATCATCAGCGACATTGTTGTGGGTATGCAGAAATCCGGCGGAAGATATTTGATTGAAGCGGATCGCGAAAAGGCGATCCGATTGGCGATTGAAGAAGCGCGACCGGGAGACATTGTGCTGCTGGCAGGGAAAGGGCATGAGGATTACCAGGTGTTCGCTGATCGCACGATTCGTTTTGACGATCGCGAGGAAGCCAGAAAGGCGTTACGCGATCGAGGGTACGGGGAGCCGGCGCAGGGAAGAAGAGCGGAATGAAGAGACGAGTTCTTGTGGCGTTAGATCGTAAGAGCCCGCCGTTCATCCCGAAAAGCTCGGGATGGAGAAGAGTCGCATGGAACAAAGGCGCGAAGGATGGGGCACCCTCAAGTTCGTGGATTGGACGCTCTGACCAGGAGAGTCCACCTTTCGAGGATCACGTAGACCCGTAGGCTAAGAAGGAGGAACCCTCAACCGGTGACTACACAGCGGAACGTGAAGTGTGCAGGAGAAGGACGCTTCGCTCGAGCTTTGGAGAAAACGGATTTCTTGAGGCAACTATGCGGTGGACGCTTACACAAGTGGCTGACGCGATGGCGGGCAAGGCGGGGAATGGAGTCGACCCCGTGGCCCGGGTGGCCGGCGTCTCGATTGATTCTCGCACGCTACGCACCGGAGAACTTTTTGTCGCTATACATGGTCCCACACACGATGGACACGACTATGTGGCCGCTGCGCTGGAAAGCGGTGCTGCGGCGGCGGTGGTTGCGGAGCCGCTACTCTCGCGGTATCCCGGATGGCTGCAGGACCGCTGCATCGCGGTGCGAGACACGCTGGAAGCGTTCCACAACCTGGCACGCACGGTGCGCAAGGACTGGGGCCGGAAAATTTGCGGGATCACCGGGTCGGTCGGTAAAACTACAACCAAAGAGATCCTGGCGGCACTGCTTGGCGCGAAGCTCCGGGTCCTGAAGACGGACGGAAATTTCAATAACGAATATGGTTTGCCGTTGACGTTGTTCCGACTGGAGCCGGAGCACGATGCGGCGGTGCTGGAAATGGGAATGTCGTATCCGGGAGAGTTGAAGCGGTTGTGTGCGATCGCGCTTCCGGATGTGGCGGTGGAGTTGCGTGTGACTCCGGCGCACCTAGTGAATTTTTCTTCGGTGGAGGAGATTGCGCTGGCGAAGAGAGAGTTGGTGGAAGGATTGCGCGGGCCGGAGTCGGTGGCGGTGTTGAACGCGGATGATGCGAGGGTGGCGGCGATGGCTTCGGTGGCGCCGGGGCGCGTGATTTTTTATGGGATTGAGAAGGCGGCGGAGTTTAGGGCGGAGGGTATTGAAGATCGTGGAGCGTTGGGGTCGTCGTTCACATTGGTGCATGGTGGGAAGCGCACGCGGATGGAATTGTCGCTGCCTGGGAGACACGTGGTGTTGAATGCGGTGGCGAGTCTGGCGGCGGCGAGCGTGTGGGGTGTTGGCGTGGATGAGGCGCGTGGAGTGTTTGCGAATTTGCGGCCGCCAGCGATGCGCGGGGAATTGGTGCGATTTACGAATGGATTTGCGTTGATTAATGATGCGTACAATTCCAGCCCGGCGGCGCTGGAGGCCATGACCACGCTGCTTGCGTCTACACCTGGGTTTAAGCGGAAAATTCTGGCGGCGGGAGAAATGCGCGAGTTGGGGCTTACTTCCGCACAGTTGCATCGCGAAGGCGGCATGTTTGCGGCGAAAACAGGAAAAATTGATTTTGTGGTGGGCGTGCAGGGGGATGCCGCGCAGATTGTCGAAGGGGCAGTGGCGGGTGGAATGCCACGCGAACAGGCGAAGTTCTTCGCCACTCCTGTTGAAGCAGCGCATTTCTTGGCCGAGTTTGTGAAACCGGGCGATTTGCTGCTGGTGAAGGGTTCGCGCAGCGTGAAGATGGAACGCGTGGTTGAGGAGATGCTGGGGCGATTTGCGCCCGTGGATGCGCCAAATGTGGGAGTAGGCCACTAGATGCTCTACTACCTGCTGTACCACGGCTTGCAGAAATATTTCAGCCCGTTGAATGTATTTCGTTACATCACGGTGCGCACGGTGTATGCGAGCTTGACGGCGATGTTTCTGGCGCTGGTGTTTGGGCCGTGGCTGATTCGGAAATTGCGGGAGCTGCAGATCGGGCAGTACATCCGCGAAGAAGGGCCGCAAGAGCACAAGAAGAAGGCCGGGACGCCGACCATGGGCGGCGTGCTGATTGTGCTTTCGACGGCGGTGCCGACGTTGCTTTGGGCGGACCTGGCGAATCCATTTGTGTTGCTGGCGTTGTTTGCGCTGGTAGCGTTTTCGGCGATTGGTTTTGTGGATGATTACGCGAAGGTTGCCAAGCGGCAGAACCTTGGGCTGACGGGAAAGAAGAAGCTGACATTGCAATTTCTGGTGAGCGCTTTTGTGGGAATAGCGCTGCTGGTGCTTTCGACGTACAGCGCGTATTCGACGCAGCTTGTTTTGCCGTTCATCAAGCGGCTTCGTCCGGACCTGGTGATTCATGGGTTGTTGAACTCACCGCACCTGTGGCCGCTGGCGTTTCTGCCTTTTCTGGTTTTTATCGCGCTGGTGATAACGGGAAGTTCGAATGCGGTGAATTTGACGGATGGCTTGGACGGACTGGCGATCGGGTGCACGGTGATTGCCGCGGGCGCGCTGACGATTTTGACGTATGTGAGTAGCAATTTTCGGTGGGCGAATTATCTGGAGATTCAGTATATCCCGCGGGTGGGGGAGTTGACGGTGTTTTGCGGCGCGCTGGTGGGCGCTTCGCTCGGCTTTCTTTGGTACAACGCGCATCCGGCGGAAGTTTTTATGGGCGATGTGGGATCGCTGGCGCTTGGAGGCACGCTGGGAACGATTGCGGTGATCATCAAGCAGGAAGTATTGTTGGTTTTTGTGGGTGGCATTTTCGTGCTGGAGGCGTTGTCGGTGATTCTGCAGGTGGGCTCGTTCAAGTTGCGGGGGAAGCGGATTTTTCGAATGGCGCCGATTCATCATCATTTTGAGTTGATGGGATGGAGCGAGAGCAAGGTGATTGTGCGGTTCTGGATTGTGGCGCTCGTGTTCGCGTTGTTTGCGCTGACGACGTTGAAGTTGAGGTGAGGGTGAGAAGGGCGGAGCAAGCTCCGCCTTTACAGCCCTTTGGCCCTGTAGAGAGTTTAGGGCTGGTGAGATTTAGCTGATGCCTGGGTCGATTGAGTTGCGAGGGAAGCGCGTGCTGGTGGTGGGGCTGGCGCGGACGGGCGTGGCCACGGCGTTGTTTTGCGCGCGGCACAATGCTCGCGTGACAGCCAGCGAATCGCGAACGGAAAGCGAGTTGGGAGAAGTTCCAGCCAAGATGCGCGAAGCGGGAGTGCAATTGGAGCTTGGCGGGCACACGGAGAAAACGTTTCTGGCGCAGGATTTGATCGTGCCTAGCCCTGGGGTACCCGCGGATGATCCGTTGTTGGTGGCCGCGCGCGCGAAGGGCATCACGGTTTGGAGCGAAATCGAACTGGCGTATCGATTTCTGGAGGGCAGGCTGATCGGGATTACCGGTTCGAACGGAAAGACTACGACGACGACTTTGATTCATCATATTTTGAAAGCCGCGTCGTTGGAAACTTTGCTGGCGGGAAACGTGGGTACGCCACTGATATCCGTGATTGGAGAGACGACGGCGAAGACCGTGGCGGTGGTGGAGTTGAGCAGCTTTCAACTGGAGCTGATTGAGCGATTTCGCCCGGATATTGGCGTGCTGCTGAATCTGACGCCGGATCATCTGGATCGCCACAAGACGCTGGATGCGTATGTAGCCGCCAAGGCGCGCATTTTCGAGAATCAGACGGAACTGGATGCGGCGGTGATGAACGCGGACGATCCGCTTAGCGGGCGGTTCGTCACGAAAAAACCGCAGGTGTTCTGGTTCAGTCGCAAGCGGCGAGTGAACGAAGGCGCTTTTCTGCAGGACGACGAAATTTTCGTGGCGCATAAAGGGAACCATGAATTTGTGATGAATCGCGCGAATATTCCGCTGGTGGGAACGCACAATCAGGAGAATGTGCTGGCGGCGGTAACGGCGGCGAGGCTGGCGGGAGTGGATGCGTCCACGATTGCCGCGGCGGTGAAGAATTTCGCGGGCGTGGAGCACCGGCTGGAGTTTGTGGCCGAGGTGCGCGGGGTGCGTTACTACAACGATTCGAAGGCCACGAATGTGGACGCGACATTGAAAGCGCTGGATGCGTTCCCCGGCAGGGTTTTGATTATCCTGGGTGGCAAGGATAAGGGCAGCGATTACACCGTGCTGCAACAGACCCTGCGCGAAAAGGCGATTGTGGCGCTGCTGATTGGCGCAGCTGCGGAGAAAATTGAAACGCAGGTTCAGGGAAGCCGCGTTCCGCTGAAGCGAGCCGAGACGCTGGCGCGCGCGGTGGAAATGGCTTCCGAGGCTGCGCGGCCAGGGGACGTGGTGCTGCTGGCTCCGGCTTGCGCGAGTTTCGATCAGTTCGAAAATTACGAGCAGCGTGGACGCGTGTTTAAAAAGTTGGTGCGGGGCCTGACGCAGAAATCCACGGGGACTTCTTCGGGTAAGGGGTAGCACAAGGTGCCGAGACGATTAGAGACGGATCGTTGGTTGTTTGGAGTGACGTTGGGGCTGTGTCTACTGGGCGCGGTGATGATTTTCAGCGCTTCGGCAGTGACCGCGCAGCAGCAGTACGGGCATTCGTACATTTTCGTAATGCGTCAGGCGGTGTGGCTGGTGTGCGGGCTTGCGGGAATGTTTGCGCTGATGAAGCTGGATTATCACTACCTGCGCGAGCCGGCGGTAGTTTACACCGCGCTGTTCCTGGTGATGGCCATGCTGGTGGGGACTTTTTTTCTGGATAAATCACACGCGACGCACCGGTGGATCAAGTTCGGGCCGGTGGGATTTCAACCTTCGGAGCTAGCGAAACTGGCGCTGATTCTGTATCTGGCGTGGTTTCTGGATTTGCGACGGCGCTCGGCGACGAGTTTGGAGTTCAGCAAGAAGGATTTGTTGCAGACCATATTGCCTGCGGCGGCGCCGACGCTGGTTTGCGTGACGCTGATTATTGCGCAACCGGATCTGGGAACCAGTGTCGAGATTGTGCTGATCATGGTGGCCATTCTTTTTGTCGCCGGGCTTTCGTGGAAATGGCTGGCGGTGGGCGGGGCGGCTGCGTTGCCACTGCTGGTGGCGCTGATCACCGGCGTTTCGTACCGGCAGGCGCGGCTGATGGCGTTTCTGCATCCGGCGAATGATCCACAGGGGGCGGGGTTTCAGTTGCTGCAATCGTTGATTGCGGTGGGCTCCGGAGGATTTACCGGCGTTGGGTTGATGGAGAGCAAACAGAAACTATTTTACTTGCCAGAAGCGCACACGGATTTTATTTACGCGGTAATTTGCGAAGAACTGGGATTTATTGGGGCGGCGATTGTGATTGCGTTGTTCGCGGTTTATGGCTGGCGCGGGTTGCGGGCTTCGTTTAACGCGCCGGATGGATTCGGCAGATTATTGGCACTGGGCGTTACGGCAATGGTGTTGTCGCAGTCGTTGATTAATTTTGCGGTGGTGCTGGGGATGATGCCGACGAAAGGAATTCCGCTGCCGTTCGTGAGTTATGGAGGATCGAGTTTGCTGGTGATGCTGCTGGCAACCGGAGTGCTGTTGAATATTGCCCAGCAAAGTCATCGTGGTATGGGAGCGGCTGTTTAGTGCCCGGAAAGACGACGCGTATCGGGCGGGAAAGGCGCCCGCCTCAGAAGGCGGCCGCTACACAAACCTCGCGAGGACGAGGGCGGTGAAGCTGCTGATTGCTGGTGGAGGAACTGGCGGGCACGTCTTTCCGGCGCTGGCGATTGCGAAGGAATGGCTTTCGAGAGGAACGGAGCGAGAAGTGGTGCTGGTTGGAACACAACGCGGGATTGAAATGAAGCTGGTGCCGCAGGCTGGGCTGCCGCTGGAGACGATTCGCGTAGCTGGGCTGAAAGGCAAGGGCGGAACGACGCTGCTGAAGAACCTGGCGATGCTGGGTAGCGGGCTGAGCGACGCGTTTGGTGTTTTGCGGCGGCACAAGCCAGTGGCTGCGTTTGGCGTCGGTGGTTATGCGGCGGGGCCGATGCTGCTGGCGACGTGGCTGCGAGGAATTCCGAATGTAATTTTCGAGCCGAATGCCGAGCCGGGATTCACGAATAAAGTGTTGGCGCGATTGGCGCAGCGAATTGCCACTGGGTACGAGGTGTCCGCGCAAGCTTGGGGAGCAAAAGCAATCGTGACTGGCTGCCCGGTACGCGAGGAATTTTTCAGCATCCAGCCGAGGGTACCGGAGAAGCCATTTCGCGTGCTGATTACGGGTGGGAGCCAGGGCGCGTTGCCGATTAATCGCACGTTTGTGGATGCCATGGATTTGCTGGCCGCGCGGAAGAACGAATTGCAGATTGTGCACCAGACTGGCGAGCGCGATTACAATGCGGTGAGAACGGCTTACGCCAGGCGAGAGATGCTGGCCGAGGTCGTGCCTTTCCTGACGAATATGCCGGAGCGATTTGCCTGGGCGGACTTGATTGTTTGCCGGGCAGGCGCGATTACCGCGGCGGAAATTGCGGCGGCGGGGCGAGCGGCGATTTTCATTCCGTTTGGCCGCGCTACCGACAGCCACCAATTGCGCAATGCGCAAGAGATGGTGAATGCAGACGCGGGCCGGTTGATTTCGGAACCAGAGCTGACTGCGGAAAGGCTGGCGGGCGAGATATTTTCGCTTCTGGACCGCCCGCAGGAGATCGCAAAAATTTCCACGAATGCGCGTGGCCTGGCCCACCCTGGTGCTGCGCGCGAGATCGTCGATTTGATTGAATCGACTGCGAGTCCGAACAGAGAACGGCAAGTCCAATGATGGTTTCCTTTCGCAATTTTCAACGCATACACATGGTGGGCATCGGTGGCATCGGCATGAGCGGAATCGCCGAGGTGCTGCTTACGTTGGGCTATTCGGTCTCCGGATCGGACACCAAGCCGAGTGCGATCACCGAACGTTTGCAAGGTTTGGGAGCAACGATTTTCGAAGGGCACCATGCGGAAAACGTCGTGGATGCGCATGTAGTGGTAATTTCTTCGGCGGTGAACGCGGCGAATCCTGAAGTTGTGGAAGCACACAAGCGGAAAATTCCGGTGATTCCGCGAGCGGAAATGCTTGCCGAATTGATGCGGCTGAAATATGGCATCGCGGTAGCGGGCGCGCATGGAAAAACGACTACGACATCGATGGTGGCGTCGATTATGGCTGCGGCGCATCTCGATCCGACGTTTGTAATCGGTGGAAGGGTGAACCAGGCGGGCACGACGGCGCGGGTGGGCCGTGGCGATTATTTTGTGGTGGAAGCGGACGAGAGCGACCGCAGCTTTCTGATGTTCGCGCCGGTTGTTGCGGTGGTGACGACTATCGATCGCGAACACCTGGACCAATATTCGTCGCTAGAGGATATTCAAGGAGCGTTTCTGCAGTTCGTGAATCGCGTGCCGTTTTACGGTGCGGCGATTCTGTGCCTGGACGAGCCGAACGTGCAGGCGATTATCCCCAACGTGAAACGCCCGATCATTACTTATGGAACGTCCAGCCAGGCCGACCTGGTGATCAGCGATATTGAGCTGCACGGGCTGGAAAGCGAGTTCCGTTTAACGTACAAGGGCGATGATCTGGGTGTTTTTCAGCTTCCGCACCCTCCGGGAATTCACAATGTGCGCAATGCAGCGGCTGCCGCTGCGGTCGCGCTGTATTTGAACGTGCCGAGCGACTTGATTCGCGAGGGTCTAGCGAAATTTGCCGGTGTTGGGCGGCGCTTCGATATCAAGGGCGTGGTGAACGAAATCACGGTGGTCGACGATTACGGCCATCACCCTGCGGAGATTCGCGCGACGCTGGAAGCCGCGCGCGGGTGCAAGTTCAATCGGCTGCTGGTGCTGTTCCAGCCGCACCGTTTTTCGCGGACGCAGCATCTTTGGGACGAGTTTTCGAGGGCGTTTAATCAGGCTGACGTCCTGGCACTGCTGGACATCTACGCCGCCAGCGAAGCTCCGATACCCGGCATCACGAGTGAGGCGCTGGCAAACAGTGTTCGCGAAGCGGGGCACAAGAATGTGCAGTATTACGGTTCGATGCAGAAGGCCATTGAATTTCTGCTGAAGGAAGCGCGGCCGGGCGACGCGATCCTGACGATTGGCGCGGGGAACATCAGCCGGGCGAGCAACGAATTGGTGGCGTTACTGGGCAAGCAGAACCCGGTGAATGAGGCAGCGCGCGATGCGCATTGAAGATCCAAACATATTGGCGGAGCTTGCCGGTCTTCAGATAGAGCGGCAGGCGGACGTGTCGCTCGCCGAACTCACATACCTGGGTATCGGCGGGACGACCGATTTGCTGCGCATTCGCAAGCACGAATCGATTCCCGCGCTGCTGGAACTGCTGGATCGACACGCGGTTACGCACGAGTTCCTCGGTGGGGGCTCGAATTTATTGGTGATCGATGGGGACTTGCCATTTGTAGTGGTGCAACTGGCGAAACCGGAGAATGAAGTGGTGATTGAAGGAAATTTCGCGCAGGTAGATGCGGCCGCGGACCTGGGACGCATGGTTACGTATTGCGCAAAGAACAATTTGGGTGGCATGGAAGGGTTAATCGGAGTGCCTGGAACAGTTGGGGGAGCGCTGCGCATGAACGCGGGCGCCTATGGAACGCAAATCGGCTCCTACGTACGGGAAGTGAAAGTGTACCGCGCCAAAGAGCGTCGGATTGAAACGTTGCGCGGCGATCAAATCAGCTTCGAATACCGGCACACTTCTTTTGCGCCGGATGATATGATGCTCGAAGTGAAGCTGGAACTTCCCTCCAAAACGTACCCTGAAATTCTAAAAGGTATCCGTCTCTGCAACGAAAAACGTCGAGCCAGCCAACCGCTGGGACAAAAGAGCGCTGGATGCATCTTCAAGAACCCGCCAGGGGGTTCCGCCGGGCGCATGATCGACGAACTCGGATTAAAAGGCTTTCATGTGGGCGATGCGCGTGTTAGCGACCGCCATGCAAATTTCTTCGTGAATGCGGGGCAGGCGTCTGCTGCGGACATGCTGGCACTGATCGGCAATGTGCGCGAGCGGGTGCAGCAGGCGTATGGAGTGAATCTGGAGAACGAGGTGGTGGTTTGGAACGCGTGAAGCCATTGCAGCGGAACGCTTCCGCGCCTGCGGCCGACCAGGAAGCTTACCGGCCGGAGCTGATCACGGACGAAGAGCCGCGCTACCTTCGGCGGCAGAAGCCGGTGGAGATACGCCGCAAGAAGTTCGGCGGCAAGGCGTGGCCGTCGTATCGGCGAACGATTGTGTGGGTATTTGCTGGAGCAGCAGTGGTCACCGCCGGTGTGTTTTCGGCACGCTATCTTCTCTATTCACCGCCGATGTTGCTGCTGAAGCCGGACCAGATCGAGGTATCCGGGAACAACGTCGTGCAGCGCGAAGAGATTGTTAAGCTTTTTGTGCATGACCGGGAGCGCAGCGTGGTACGCATTCCCTTGGACGCCCGGCGATCGCAAATTGAAGAACTTTCGTGGGTTCAGGAAGCCAACGTGCAGCGAATTTTGCCGAATCATCTGCGGGTGCAAATTGTGGAACGCACCCCGGTGGCATTTTTCAGGAATGGAACAGAGTTGACGTTAATCGATGCGCACGGAGTGTTGCTGGACCGGCCGGAGGGCGAGGATTTCCATTTTCCGATTGTCACCGGGCTTTCGGAGAGCATGCCGCGCGAAGAACGCGAAAAACGCATGGGAACGTACACAGAATTCATGAAGGACATCGATCTGGTGCGCCCGGGATCTTCGGATCGTGTAAGCGAAATTGAGTTGGGAAACCCGCGCGATTTGCGGGCAGTGTTGACGGGACTGGGCGGCGGCCAGGACGCGGAAGCGGTGACGGTACATTTCGGCCGCGAAGACTTCACCGGAAAATATCGGATGCTGGTGGAAAATTTTGCCCAGTGGCAAGCCAATGCGGGCAAAGTGCAATCGATTGACCTTCAATATTCACGTCAAGTAGTGGTGAACCCGGATAACAGTGTGCTTGCCGCAAAGAAGAAACGATAAGAGCAGGAGAGCGACTTGGCAAAGAAGGAAAAATATTTGGTGGGGCTGGATATAGGCAGCACGAAGACCTGCGCGATGATCGCGGAACTCGAGAACGAGCAGGTGCGCTTTCTGGCGCTGGGGGCTGCGGAATCGAAGGGGCTGCGCAAGGGGCTGATAGTCAATCTTGATTCTACGGTCAGCTCGATTCGGCGAGCGGTGGAAGAAGCGGAAAGCGTGGCCAATGTTCCGGTGGAATCGGCGGTGATCGGCGTTGCCGGGACGCATGTTCGCGGAGTGAACAGCCGCGGCGGAACGTCCCTGGGAGCAAGGGCACGGGACATTGAGCGCGACGACGTGCGCCGGGCCATCGATGCGGCGCGGAACATTGCGCTGCCACAGGACCGCGAAGTGCTTCACGTTTTGCCGCACGAATTTTTGGTGGACGCGCAGGAGGGAATTCGCGATCCATTGGGCATGGTAGGGCAGCGACTGGAAGCCAATGTTCACATTGTGACTTCGTCCACGGCGGCGACGCAGAACCTGGTGACCGCCGCGAATAAGGCGGGGATTTTGATCAGCGACACGGTGCTGGAGCCGCTGGCATCCGCGGAATCGAGTCTGACGCAGGACGAGCGCGACCTGGGAGTGTGCTTGCTGGATATCGGCGGAGGCACCACGGATATCGTGGTTTTTGGCGGCGGGGTGGTGCGGCATACGGGAACGGTGGCGATTGGCGGGGACCATTTTACCAACGATCTTGCGGTGGGATTGCGCACGCCGATTCCAGAGGCAGAGAAGATCAAGCGCGAACGCGGTTGCGCCGCAGCGCAATTACTGAGGGAAGATGAGTCTTTTGAGATTGCCAGCGTCGGAGATCGCCCGCCGCGCGGAATTTTTTCGCGCATGCTGACCGATATTATCGAGCCACGAACACAGGAACTGCTCAGCCTGATTTGCGACGATTTGCGGCGAGCAGGGCTGGACACACAGATACCAGCGGGGTTTGTGCTTGCCGGTGGTGGCGCGCGGCTGAATGGGCTAGCGGAATTGATGGAAGAGAGTTTTCATCTGCCGGTGCGGGTCGCGGAACCTTGGGGAATCACGGACATGCCGGAAATCGTGGCACAACCGGAATATGCGACGGTGGTTGGGCTGGTGCTTTGGGCGGCGAAGACGCGGCGAGGGGTTCCGGCGCGTTCTGGCAACCTGGTTGCTAAATTAAAAGCGATGTTTGCCGGGGCGTAGAGCGGCCTTAGGATTTTCAAAGTAGAGTTCCGGCGGGGGTCGTTCCAAGCAGCGAGCGCCCGAGATGGAACAGCCCACCCGCAGGTGGGTGCCGAGGATTTTGCGGATTTCTGGGGGAGATGACGACGGCGTGCCCGGCCGTTTTCCACAGCCCCTGAAAACTCGCAGTAGCACGGACAATAAGCCGGTTCTATAAAAGAACTTTATACAAAGTATTTATGGGCCGGACAGGGGGCGATGTATGACAGCAAAAGACGCAGGAATCCGGATGAGCTTCAGCGAAGAGTTGCAGCCCGCCAAGCTGAAGGTTGTGGGTGTGGGCGGAGGCGGATGCAACGCGGTGAACCGCATGATACGCGCCAAGGTGGAAGGCGTGGAATTTATCACGGCGAACACTGACCTGCAGGCGCTGAAGTTGTCGCAAGCACCGATAAAGCTACAGCTCGGCGCGAAATTGACGAAGGGGCTTGGCGCAGGCGCGAACCCGGAGGTGGGGCGCAAGGCTGCGCTGGAAGACACCGAGAAAATCATCGAAGCGCTGGAAGGCTCGGACATGATTTTCATCACGACCGGGCTGGGTGGTGGCACGGGCAGCGGAGCCGCGCCGGTAGTGGCGTCGCTGGCGAGCGAGCTTGGCGCGCTGACGGTTGCGGTAGTGACCAAGCCGTTTGCGTTCGAAGGCAAGCGCCGGATGTTGCAAGCGGAGCAAGCGCTGCAGGAACTAGTCGGCGTTGTGGACACCGTCATTGTGATCCCCAACGAGCGGCTGATGGAAACCGTGGAGCGTGGAACGAGCTTTTTTGACGCGTTTCGCATTGCGGACGATATTCTGCGCCAGGCAGTGCAGGGGATTTCCGATATCATCACCGTGCCGGGAATTATCAATCGTGATTTTGCGGACGTGAAAGCGATCATGCATGGGCAAGGGTATGCAGTCATGGGTACCGCGGTCGCCACTGGACAGAACCGCGCCGTGGATGCGGCCAATCGCGCGATTGCCAGCCCGCTTTTGGAAGACAACTCGATTCAGGGCGCGCAGGGGATACTGATCAATATTTGCGGGAGCTCTTCGCTTTCGCTGCATGAGGTGCACGAAGCTTCAAGCGTGATTCAAAAGGCCGCGCATGAGAATGCCAACATTATTTTTGGCGCGGTGATGGATGAAGCGATGAAAGACGCCGTGAAGATTACGGTGATCGCGGCTGGGTTCAAGGAAGCTGTGCGCAAGCCGATGGCGCAGAAGCCGACTTTCTTGCCGAAGACCTGGAGAGCGGGCCGCGAGGTTCCGCAACAGCAGGAGTTGCCCCAGGCGTCAGCGCCGAGCCCGAACATCGTTCATCAGGTGCAACAGAATGTGCGAGACCTTGCGCCGGAAACACAGAAAGACGATCTGGACGTGCCAACGTTTTTGCGGCGACAGGCTCAGAAGGCCTGACGGTTGGTGAAATAAAATTGGAAACGGGGCGCGATTGTTCGCGCCCCGTTTTTTTTGTGTGGGAAAGGCGCCCGCCGCGGACGGCGGCCGCTACAAAGTGCGCTAAGGATTACGCGTTTTCGCGGAGTTGGCTGGCGAGTTTGCGTACTTCGGATTCAAATTTCGCGACAGCTTGGGCGTTGTAGTCCATGACGGTGCCGAGGCCGGAATGAAATTCGCGCGCTCCGGTGGTGCGGAGTACGTTGGCGATATTTTCGGAGCGGATGCCCCCTCCTGGCATCACGATGATGCGATTGCCGGCCGCTTGCACAAGGTTTCGCAGCGTTGTAACGCCGCCCACGGCGTCCGGCGCTCCGCCGGAGGTCAAGATTCGCGCCGCGCGAGTAGAACAAACCTCGTCGAGCGCTTTCAAGATATCGGGAGTTTCGTCAAACGCGCGATGAAATGTGACCGGCAGCGGACTTGCGTGCATCACCAGTTGGCGTGTCCGCGGGACATCGATGGAGTGGTCCGCCTTTAGGATGCCGAGAACGACGCCATTCATGCCGTTCACTTTTGCAGCTTCGATCTGTCGCTCCATGCATTCCATTTCCTGTTTCGAATAGACGAAATTCCCATCGCGAGGACGGATCAGTACGTGAATCGGGGTTTGCAGCGCCTTGCGGGCCTCACGCTGCAATTGCACGGACGGAGTGGTTCCGCCGCGATCGAGTTGCGCGCAGAGTTCGATGCGATGCGCGCCGCCGCGTTCGGCTGCGCAGGCGATATCCAGGGACTGTGCGGCGATCTCCAGCAAAAAGGGTACGGGCATATGCGCTGTCTAAGCATAGCCATCCGCGCGTGAATTCAGAAATGCTTCCTAGGCAGACGATGAAGAATTGACGGTCTCCATTGTGTTGGTGGCGTAGACCTGTCGGGGCTTCGATGCGCGCGCTATTGGGGGACTACCATTTTGACGGACACGCGATAGCGCCGGTAGTCCGTGTAGTGATGCTCGTTCCGGTAACTCAATTCATAGAACCTGTTACGACCGAAGTCCGTCATTTTGAAATTGAGGTTGACCTTCACTTCGCTAGGCAGCCATAAGGGAGTAGCAACATCCTGAAGTTGTACTTTGTTAAAAGTCACTTCGGTTGTTTGTCCGTCTATCCCAACTTCGGGGTGAGGCGCAAGAAGATCCGTGCGTATCCGGATGATTTGGAAATTGCTCTTATCCACCCATGCAATCCCCTGCATCAACATACTTACCCTTGTGCCGCTGCGTCCGGATAACGTGACAAACAGGCTGGCCTGGCCGGGTTTCTGGGCGAATGCCAGGACATACGTGTCTCGCTTGCCGATTTGTTGGTCGCCCAGATAGCGGAATGTCGATTCCGGTTGGTAAGCGGTGGAGAGGTAGTTACAGGTCAACGCGAACCCGACCGTAACGATATAGCCTCTCTTCAGACCTTCCTGATCAACAGGATTGCCGTTGGCGTCCATACGATATTCGACGATATCGGAAGTGTTCCCGCTGGGGCGTCGAAGAATCAAATAGCTGTCTCGCACCTGGTCACGCGCGGCGAACCCGCTTCTGCCGTTCAGTCGCTCCTGCGTGATCTTTTCCTGAGCAACAAGATCCACAACGTCGTGGAAAAAACTATCCACGTTGGTAGCGGTCTTTTCCAGGATTGAGGGCAGGGCCTGCGGATCGGGCGCAGGTTGAATCTTGCGCAACTCTGGAATTCGCTTTGCCAGTTCTTCCAGCGTTTGCTCGACGTAAGGATGTGCGTTCGCATAGAAGAGCGGATCGGGATCGTTTTTGTTGTCTTGTTCCTGAAAGATGACTAACGATTTCTTATCCGGCGGGGGCGAGCCGCCGGAATTGGTTGTCATACCTATGAGAAAGAAGAAGCTGAGGAGAGAGATTCGACACGAGGCTGAGTGTCGTACCTGCGATCGACTCGGCGAGCCATTGCTCTCGAAGGTCATGGTGTGTGCCCGATACGGCTACTGCAACGGTAACCTACAGTGGCAGGCTATGGATCTAATTCTGGAAGTGGCTATAACTGGGACGTCCGCGCGGATCTAAGCGATGTCCAGGCAAGAACGCCGAGCCAGGCAAACGCAATTGCCAGCAAACACCAGGAGGCGATGATTCTCAAAGGGATTACGCGATAGGTATCATGAACGTGGATGTCCGACCCGATGTTTGGGTGGAACAAGCGCAGAACAAAAGCCAGGGCGAGCAGCAACGTTATTCCGATCGAATGCTTCATAGTAACGGTCCTTGGATGAGAATCTTACGTTCGCGTGACGAAAAAATGAAGTGCGCGCTTTCGGGATTGGCGCGGCGAAGGAAGTGACAGCCGAGGTGGTAATGTTGAGGTGCAAGGATAGATTCGAGAGCGAACATTCTGCCTTGAAGGGCATGTCCATAGTGTTGGGGAACATCGTGCGTTTGGCGGGCCGCATTGCCTTGGTTGCGGGTTTCGTTGTGTGTTGCTCGGGAAGCGTGGTGGTGGCGCAGGAGGAGCAGGACCAACAAGATCAAAAAGACCCGAATGTTATTCGCGTGGATGTGAACCTGGTGTTGCTGGACGCCACGGTGAAGACCAAGGCCGGCAAAATCATGGGCGATCTGAAGAAAGATGCCTTCGAGCTTCGCGAAGATGGCGTCCCACAAAACATCGAAGTGTTCAGCCGGGACGAATTGCCGCTGAATGTCGCGCTCGTTCTGGATTTAAGCGATTCCATCGGTCCGTTCCTGGGACCGCTGCGTGACGCCGCCAACATCGCTCTTGCAGCGTTGAAGCCCGAAGATGAAGTGGCGTTGTTTACCTTTTCCACCGAGGCGGAGTTGCAGGTGCCGTTCACAAAAGACAAGGCTGAGATTGCACGGCAAATCAATGCTTTCCAGGTGGGCGGGGCGACAAATATCAATGACGGCATATTTGTTGCCTCCAAGTACCTGCTCGGCGCCCCGCCAAAGGGCCGCCGGGTGATCATTTTGATCAGCGATGACGTGGGCACCAGCGCAGGCGGGCAGGGAACGCGCGATATTGTCACCGAAACGATCGCCGCAGACGCAGCCGTCTACAACCTGAAAATACCCGGATATAACCCGCCTGGGACGCTGTTTGCTGCGGCCATGGTTCCCGGGCTAGTAAATATTCGCAGCGTTACGGTGCAGACTGGCGGAGAGATTTTCGAGGTGCAAGATGTCGCGCATCTGGATGGCGTGTTTCAGGCGTTGATTAACCGAATCAAGACGCGTTATACGCTGGGATACTATACGAAGGCCACCGGAGCTGCGGGGAAACCACACAAACTGGATGTTCGGCTGGCCGCGTCGTTTGGAAAAAAGGGGCACGACTACGTGGTTTTGTCCAAGAGCAGCTATTACGTTCATTGAAAAAGGCGGCGGGGCTAGGGGGGTTCTCTAGGTGCCGCTGCTGAGATGCCCCGGCTAGAACAGAGTCTTTTTCATGTGCAATGTATATGGATGATCAAAAAACCGCCCCCTCAGAAGGCGGCCGCTACAAAAGCTGGCGCGGTTCGTTGCAAGCGCGGTGACGCGGCTTAGTCTTTCGTATTTTTGAGCATAGCCTCTCTGGCTCTTTCGAGCTTTTCTTCGAGGGTGGCGGCTTTTTCCACGGCCTCGCGCAGCGCTTTGCGCCATTCGTCCGGCGAGTAAGCCGGGTCGCTGCGACCACGGCGACCCGCTTCGACGCCGAAGGCTACACCGGCCGAAAAAATTTCGACGATTTCCGGGTCGGCGACAGCCCATGCTTCACTTAGGCGGCCCTCCGCCTTCCAACTTTCGGTCATTCTCGCCTGCTCCGCTTTCATTTGCGCGAAGCTGCTTCTTTGTGCCATTGCCAAGCCTCCTCAGTGTCCCAATTCTCCTGAGTATCCCGAGTGTTCTGGCGGTGCCTGTTTTTGCTGACCGATTCGTTTATAGGACGTGAAAAGCGTACGATGCGCGAATGAACGGCGCAAACCGGAAATTCAGGTTGATGACGAACATGCACACTGGCGGGCTAACCTGGTGTGCGGATCGAGTGAATGCCTGAAAATCTTCACGGCGATTCTGTGGTGCAGGCTCGGGCGCGATCGAGGAGAAATTCTCGCTCGCGGGCGTTGCGGGTTAGGGATGCGGCGCGCTGGAACTCAGATTGTGCGTCGGTGAAGCGCCCGAGTTTGAAGAGCAGGTCGCCACGTACGCTAGGTAGAAGGTGATAGGACTTGAGCGATGCTTCCAACGCGAGCGTGTCGATCAGTTCGAGACCCGCGGCCGGGCCTAAGGCCATTCCTAGCGCGACCGCACGATTCAGGTCCACGACGGGCGACGGAGCGACCTGCGCGAGTTCCTCGTAGAGTGACACGATACGTGGCCAGTCCGTCTCTGACGGCGTGCGCGCACGCGCATGACAAGCGGCGATTGCCGCCTGCAGCGCGTACGGGCCGGGCGCGCTGCCGAGTTCCTGGGCGCGTTCGAGCGCAGTCAGGCCGCGACGTATGAGCAGTTGGTCCCAGAGCGAGCGGTCTTGATCGAGCAAAAGAATAGGCTCACCCGCCGGACCCACGCGTGCGCCGGAGCGCGAGGATTGAATCTCCATTAGCGCGACGAGGCCATGGACTTCCGGCTCTTTGGGTGCGAGTTCAGCCAGGATACGCCCAAGACGCATTGCGTCCTCGCAGAGTGCAGGGCGAAGCCAATCGCCGCCAGCAGTGGCGGTGTACCCCTCGTTGAACACCAGGTAGATGACTTCCAGCACCGAGGACAGGCGAGCGGCGCGCTCGGTGCCGCGAGGGACCTCGAAAGGAACGTGCGCCTCGGCAAGCGTGCGCTTGGCGCGCACGATGCGCTGGGCGACCGTCGGTTCGGGCACCAGGAAAGCGCGGGCAATTTCATCGGTTGTGAGGCCCCCCAGCAAACGAAGGGTGAGCGCGATGCGCGCTTCGGGGGTGAGCACCGGATGACAGGCGGTGAACATGAGCCGCAGCAGGTCGTCGCCAATGTCATCGTCAATCGCGGTTTCTAAATCCGCCACGGCCCTCTCCTGCCGCGCCTGAAGCTCGCGGCTAAGCTCTCCGTGCTTGCGCTCCAGCAGTTTGCTGCGGCGCATGCGGTCGATGGCGCGATGTTTCGCGGTGGCCATCAGCCACGCGCCCGGGTTATCGGGAATGCCGGATTGCGGCCATTGCTCGAGCGCCGCGACCAGGGCGTCTTGTGCGAGTTCTTCGGCGAGGCCGACGTCCCGCAAGATGCGCGCGAGTCCGGCGATGATTCGAGAGGATTCGATCCTCCAGACGGCATCGATGGCGCGATGAGTGTCGGTATTGCCCATGCATACCGATGACATCACGTTCGATGGGTCCGCGCAAGACGGGTACAGGGAGAGCGACCCATGAGGGCGGCATAAGGCCGCCCCTACAAATGGTCTGAAGCGCGGCTGTGATTCGGAAGAGCGCCCGCCTCAGCCCTTCGCTTCGCTCAGGATAAAAAGGCGGCCGCTACAGCGGTTACGGTTTGGGAGCGAAGTCTTCTGGGCCGAGGAGCTGGCGAACTTCGGTCTCGCCCTCCCAGCCGGGCCAGTGAGTCTTGTGCAGTCCCATGAAGTTTATCGCGCTTTGGATGGCTTCTTCCTTCGACTTAAACTCCAGAATCGCGAAGCCGCCTACGATTTCCTTGGCCTCGGTGAACGGCCCGTCGATCGGGGTTACCTGCCCCTGAGATAGCCGGACGCGGGTACTGACCGCCGTTGGGGCCAGCCCGCCACTGAGGACCATAATGCCGTTCTTGATAGCGTCTTCGGAAATCTTGACCATCGCCTCCATAAATGCCTTGGGCGGAGGACCGGAATTCTTTTCAGCGTGCTTGACCATCATCATGAATCGCATGGTTATATCTCCATTTTGATTTTATACCGTGAGCCAGGTTTCCCGGAAGCCTTCGGCCGGCTGAACCTGTGCTCTACTAAAGCGTCGAATGAGGATTGGCGAAATCGACAGGTCGAAAGGAACTTTTGGAGCTTCTCCATTCTTGTTCCTGCCTACTCTCATGGACGTTCATCGGACGAAATCACCGGCTTCGCGCACGGGGCGAATTTCGACTTCAGTCTCCTGATCAAATGGGGCGCGCTTGAGCCATTCCACGGCTTCGTCGATGGATTTCACCTGCCACAGCCAGTAGCCGCCGACGAGTTCTTTGGTCTCGCTGAAGGGGCCGTCGATCACGGTGCGCCGCTGTCCGGAAAACCGGACGCGCTTGCCCTTGGAGCTCGGATGCAGACCGTCGCCGGCAAGGAGCATGCCCGCTTTGTTCAATTCTGTGTTGAATTTCCCCATCTCGGCCAGGAGTTTCGGAGAAGGCAAGTCGCCCGCTTCGGATTCCTTGCTGGCCTTAACGATAACCATAACTCGCATTGTAGTCTCTCCTTTATATTCCAGATTGTGAGCTGCGCGCCGGGCGTTTTGACAGGCCAGGCTCTGGTTTTACTTAAGCGTCGAACGGAAGGCGGTGAGATCGACAAGCCGCGAGTTCCTATTTTTTTAGGATATTGGGTGCGACCGATGGTTAGACTCTATCCGTGAAAGCGGCGCGGAACAATACCGCTCCGACGATAACAAAGATCAGCAACCAGAAGGATGTCAACAGCGGCAAGAAGCCTTGGAGGAACCGTTGGGGATCGAAGATGAAGGCCTGCAAGGCTTCCGACGCGGCCGTAAAGACGACAGAGGCCACCACTTGTAGGGCTGTCCCTGCGGTAGCGCCGAGGGGGCAGCTCAATTGAGATGCGCTAGCGGCCCCACCCAGATTGGTTAGTACAAGAAGCCCGAGCCCAACGAGGGCCGCACCTGCGATAAGTTCGGGGGTCCGAGAGAATGTGCGCTGCCTGGTCATGCTCGCCTCCTGGGTGCGACTTATTTGGCCTTCACTTACACGTCGCTTGAGGGACAGCGAAATCGACACGGGCCTTATGCTTTTTGAGGAGCCCTGCTTTGAGGGTCCCAGGGCGATAGTCGGCGGCACTGGAGGCCGGAGTGTTCTCTGAGGGCCGGGAATTGTGGTAGGCTTCCCGGCGGATTGAGCTTCGGTCTCTCCCTTTTCTCTCTGGAAATCGCGAGGGCAGCCCTCCAAGGAGACCTCCCATGAATCGAATCCCATGCAATTTATTTTTGGGTCTTGCAGGTGTTTTCGCATTGTCCATGACCGCTTGCCAAACGCCGTACCACCAGCCGGAAGAGCACTACATTCTGGTAACGACGAACGCAAACTTGCCTTACTGGCAGGAAGCGCAAGCCGGAATCACCGACGTTGGCAAGTTGATGGGCGTGAAAGTGGAGATGACCGGACCGGCTTCGTTTTCACCAGCGGACGAATTGACCGCGTTCCAGCAGGCGGTTGCGCAGAAGCCGGCAGGAATTCTGGTGTCGGTTAGCAATCCAGCGTTGCTGAAAGAATCGATTGATGGCGCGATCGCGCAAGGCATCCCGGTAATTTGCGTCGATGCGGACGCGCCGGATTCCAAACGCGTGATGTTCATTGGAACGGATAATTTTCGCGCGGGACAGGAAAGCGGCAAGCGCATGGCAGAACTGCTGAAAGGGCAGGGAAATGTGGTGATTATCGGATTGAGCGGACAGCTCAACGTGGAGGACCGTGTTCGGGGAGTGAATGAAGCGCTGAAAAAATTTCCGGGGATCAAAGTGGTGCAGACCATCGACGACAAGGGCGACCCGCGAAATGCGAACGATGCGGTGTCCGCGCTACAGCAGGGGAAGGAAAAAGTGAATGGGATCATTTGCCTGGAGGCGTCCGGCGGAGCGGGAGCGGCGGAAGCGCTGCATCGCGTGGACTCCACAGGCAAGGTGAAGGTGGTGGCGTTTGATGCCGATCCGGAAACGCTGGATTGGATTCAACGCGGAGCAATCAGTGCGACGGTGGTGCAGAAGCCATACATCATGAGTTATTACGGCGTACGGTTTGCCGACGATCTTCATCACAATGTGGTGCACGAATTCAAAGACTGGAAATCCGCTCCGGCCTCGCCACTGCCGACTTTTGTGGATACCGGGACGGCGATAATTGATGCGGGGAATCTGGCCGCGTTTCGCGAGGCGCTGTCGACGCACCCGAAGTCGCCGCTAGGATGAGCGTCACGCACCAACGAAATACGGTACCGGTGACGTTGAATTGAGCGGATGGCCTCGGAAGGCCATCCCTACACAAGCAAGAAAACCCAAGAAAAAATTCGCGTTCTGATGACGACCCTTCGCCGTTCAGGGAGAGCAGGATGCGGCAGCCAATTATAGAGCTGCAAGATTCAGTGATCTTGCGGACATGGGGGCGCAGCAGTGCTGCGCCCCTGCGAAGAAGGCCAGGTTAGGCCAGGCCGTAGGCTACGAAGGTGACTATGGAGGCCATGCCCAGGGCGGAGCCCAGGACTACGCCGGCCAGGACGTCGCTCAGGTAATGCATGCCGAGTACTACGCGCGAGAGAGCAATGCTGGCGGCGAGGAAGTACATCGGCCCTTCCAGCGGTTGATAGAAATAGCTTACGACCAAGGCAATAGAGAACGCGGTCATGGTGTGACCCGAGGGGAAGGAGAATTGGTCCGGTGGAAGCACGGTGGCCCAGCAGTGAGGCGCGAGATGACAAGGGCGCTGCCGGTGGCTCAGCTTCTTCAGGCCTTTGAAGACGAATACCCCAGCGATGGCAGCGCAGCCCGCAGCACTTACCGCTGCGTATCGCTCAGGGCCCCCGACCAGGAGCAGGATAAATCCCAGGCTGTACCACAACCAGCCGTCGCCCATGCGCGTGGAAGCCAGCATCCAAAAGCGGATCCAGCGCGGAGCTTCCCAGCTGTTCATCCGCCGCATTACGCGGTCGTCGCGGTTCTGGATGAATCCCCAGACGGTTTTCGCCACGGTCATGGCATCACCTCAACTCGCCCAGTTGGCCTCAAAACGTGAATCCACATCCCACAGCATGCGTGGCTGCTTGGTCTTGCCGTCGAGCTTCGCGGTCCACTGTTTACAGAAGCGAATCTCGTTCAGCCAGTGCGCTGCGGTTATCGCGGGAATAAATATCGTCAGAGGTAAAATCGCTCCAGCCCAGGGCTTTTCCTTTAGCACGCAGGCAGCAAAGCGATAAATGTCCGTAGTGAGCTTGGTGTAACGGCCATGCTCGCCGTGAACAATGCCGCGCTGAGCACGCAAGCCGGAAAAGAATTCCTCGATCGTTCGTGCCCCGGGCACTTCCGTGAAGGTGAGAGCGACTCCAGACAGGGTGTGTGAATCGCTGCCGGCGATGCCGATCTTGCCTAATTTTGAGGCCAGGCGCTCGGCGCTTCTATTGGCTTCCGGCCACATCTGGCCGTTGCGGGTTTCAAATGCCGGGACATAGGAAGCGAACCAGTTGAAGTCGTCCTCCTCGCGGTGGCCGGTTAGCCCGGAGAAAACGTGGTTCACACTGAAGAAAATCTTGCGCTCGGTGAGGTACATCAGCAGGGCTATAAAGTCGTTTCTTCGGCGTTGAATTTCGGTGTGGTCTTTTTCGGTGATGGCGTAGACACCCAAGTGCATTTCCGTGCCGCTGGGCATGCGCACGGTCACTTCCTCGCTCAGGAAAAAATCGCGGTTTTTGCGGAGGCATTCCGCGGCGTCGATGGAATCGTGGTCGGTGAGGGTCACGATGGTCATCCCGAGGCTCTTACAACGGGCGTAGACCTCGGTAGCTTCATTATACGACTCTTTGCAGATTCGGCTGAGTCCCGGGGTGTTGCACATCCCGGAACCTACAGAGTGGACATGCAGGTCGCAGCGCATGTTAAAAGACTAGCTTAGAGATATGAACAGTCCATGAAGAGAGCACAAAAACAGCGTGAAAACTGTAGCGGAACTCATTGAGCACAAAAGACTTCTATAGTTTTCCACATGGCATGTAGAGTGCTCTTGCAGGAGCCTTGCGTAAGCGTGCACAATGCCCCCGATGGGTGCCGCACCGAAGAAAATTCAGGTGCTCTTTCATGATGCTGGCGGAGGCCACCGCAATGCCGCGGTCGCGCTGCAAACCGTGGCTGCTCAACAACATCGGCCTTGGCAGATGGAGCTGGTTCAGTTTCAAGAACTAACGGACCGGATGGATGTTCTCCGAAAATTATTCGGCATCCGCATTGAGGAGCAATACAACGTCCTGCTGCGCAACGGTTGGACGCTGGGCGCGACGCAGCTTTTGCGGGTTCTACAGGCCACCATTCGACTTTTCCACGGGCCACTGGTGAAGTTACTTTCGGATTACTTTCGCCAGCGCCCGGCAGATCTTCTGGTATCGGTAATTCCGCATTTCAACCGGGAGATCGCCGAAGCTTGGGGCAAAGCCAATCCGGGACGGCCGTTTGTCACGTTGATCACGGACCTGGCCGACTTCCCGCCTCACTTCTGGATCGAACCGATTGCGGAGCAATATGTGATATGCGGCACCGAGCGCGCCGTTGAACAAGCGCAACAGATGGGCAAAAGAGCTGACCACATTTTCGCGACGTCGGGAATGATACTGCGGCCCGACTTCTACGTACCCGATCACACGGACCTGGTTGCGTTGAGGCGCGAGTTGGGGCTCAAGCCCGATCTCCCCACAGGGATGCTGCTTTTCGGTGGATTTGGGTCCAAGACGATGTACGACATCGTCGAGCTACTTGAAGAAGCGGGATTGCAGTTGCAATTGATCGTGATTTGCGGGCGCAACCAGGAGCTAGCCGAGAAATTTGCCGCTCGGACATGGAGGCTGCCGTTGCACGTGGTGGGCTTCACAAAAGAAGTGCACCGCTTGATGCGCGGGGCGGATTTTCTGATCGGCAAGCCCGGCCCGGGAAGCGTGGCGGAAGCGATGGTGCGGAGGCTGCCGGTCATTCTGGAGTGCAATTCCTGGACGCTGCCGCAAGAGCGCTACAACACCGAATGGGTGCGCGAAAAACGCGTGGGCATCGTGTTGCACGATTTCAAGGAGATTGTCGCCGGGGTGAAGCAGTTGCTGGAACCGGAGACGCTGGCTGAGTTTCGCAGGAATGTCACGGCGCTCGATAACCAAGCTATTTTTGAGATACCGGGGATTCTTGCTGGTCTGCTTGGCGAAGCGCAGGTTTTCCCGGCGGGAGTTTCTGGCGTGCTGAAAACGACCACGCGTTAAAGCGCATTTTGCTGAGCGAAGTAAAGGCGCCCGCCTCCGAAGGCGGCCGCTACACAATATTGCATTGTGCATCGTGCGGGACTAGTTGCTGGCTCTTTCGGCTTTGGCCGGATGGGGCATTCTGGGGCCGGCGCCGGGATTTTCCGTTGGGGCAGAAGCGCGAGGTTTGGCACAGCTTACGGCCCACCATTTCCCGGTGTATTTCGGAAGATCGCACATCTTGCCGCAGCCCGCCGCGGTCTTTCCGTGTGCGCAACCGCAGTAACAACCAGCCATTTTCGGGTGCGCGACAGCCGCAGTTTCGTCCGCCCAAGCGGAAAACGCGAGCACACCGGCGGTGAAGCAGAGATCAAGCAGGATCCAGATAGCGATGCGTCGGAGGCGTTTCGGGGTGGTGGCCTTCATGGAGTTACAGTTTCGGGCCAGGTGCGGGAAAAACCACTAGATCGAAGTTCCCGAATTTAGGGATTACTAATGGTCTGGTACTTTTCTGGAATACAAGAAATGCAGCGAGTGGAACGCCATTTTGAAACTCGAGGTCGCTTTTGGTTCGCGAGGGAACTATCGCGGCGGGGCTAAGTGAAGGTTTTCGAATAGTTTGCAGGAATGAAGGAGTTCCGGGGGCTTGGCGCAGCTACTGCAATCGTAGGGCCGTGGACGCGTATCAGTTTACGGGCTGACAGAATTGCAAGCGAGGGGGAAGGGGCTTGCTTGCCGATTCTGAGAGCTCGATCCCACCTGCCTCTGAGAGGGAAGCTAGGATGGATGACCCCACGCGCCGCTGTGAAAACGACACTGGCATCTGAGACACGCCTTCCGGGGCTCCCGGTCCCAAGCGGGGGCCCCAATTTTTTTATGGTGTTGGTTTGCGGTTTGGTTTTCCCGATCCCATTTGCGTGGAAGTTTGCGGGTGCTGGATCGCGCGTTGCGATCGGTGCGATTTTGCCCGCTAACGCCGTCGCCCGACGTTCATGCAGCGACAGTTGCGCGTTGAGCGGACACCCTCAGAAGTGCGTCTCTACAAGCCCAAGAAAGAGATCCCTGAGAGACACTTCTTGCGGGCTTTCGGGGTTGTCTAGCTCTCCCGTATTTCTTTTGCACGCTGTGCGGTAAGTGTAGCGCGACACTGAGCCAGGATCACCGGAGCGATTGATCCACCGGTGTATAGACGATATTGCGCATCACAATGTGCGTCGCGATACGCGAGCCAGGCGCGCTGTGCCTCGCGCAAGAGTTGGGGTTGCAGCTTCTTCAGCGTTTCTTGATAAACACGATTTAGTTCCGTGTCAGCTCTTTTGTATTCGGAGCCGGCACAATCCTCCATGTCCCGGGTGGACATGGCGTCTTTACACTGCGCGGCGGCTCCGCCTGCGGTTACCAAAGAAAACAAGAGAAGCGGCAGAACGCGTCGCATGGCGAGTCCTCCGAGCGGCCGTTATTGGGGCTTGTCCATCGGCAGCGTGGCTTTGTCTACCGGGATAGGGTCCGGCCCGCCTAAGGTGTTGGCCTTGTCGACGACGGCAATGCCTGCTTTCCCCAGAAGATGCGCTACCTGCGTATCGCGTAGGCGCGAAGCGTCATATTCGAACGTAAGGCGATTGTGCTGCTCGTCAACGCGGAAGCGGCGGAGACCGTAGAGATTGGCGAATTCCCCCAGGCGGCGCAATTGTTCGAGGCTGGGCGGGGTGTGCAAGTCGTAGGTGATTTCAAGGAGCGTCATGCGGGGGATTATACCAGCGACACGGAGGCCGTAGTAGTTGCAGAGGGAATGAGAGGGAATCGAGCGAGACCAGCAGCCGCGAGCCCGGTTGACAATAGATAGGGGGGTGGGGTATACATAGGGGCAGGGGGTATGAGCGATGGGTGAAGCAGTGAACGGCTCGCCGCAGACCGTAACGACTTGCGCTTGTGCCACGGCCAAGAACGGACGAAAAGCCGTAGCCGTGGACCCGGAAATCAAGGATTCCAATCGGAAGCGTCTACGCCGCATCGAAGGGCAGATTCGCGGCCTGCAGAAAATGGTTGAAGAGGACCGCTATTGCGCGGATATCATCGCGCAAATCGCCTCGGCGCAGGAAGCGCTGCGCGGGGTGGCACGCAATCTGATGAAGAATCATTTGCATCACTGCACCGCGAAAGCATTGGCCAGCGGAAAACCCAAGGAGACCGCTGCGATGTACGACGAACTCCTGGAATTGATTTATTCGCATTTGCGTTAAAAACGTCGAGAAAGGGACAAACGAGCGATGGAACGAGATCCTGTCTGCGGCATGACGGTTGTGCCGGAGACCGCAAAGGTCAGTGTGGAGCGCGCGGGAAAGCGCTATTTTTTCTGCGCGGAGGGTTGTGCGCAGCGATTCCGGCAAGATGCCGAAAAATACCTGGCGCCTGCGAGGGCCAGCGCTCCGACTTTGAAAGCGTCTCCTGGGGTTCGCTACACCTGCCCAATGCATCCAGAGATTGTGCAGATCGGCCCCGGGACGTGCCCGAAGTGCGGAATGGCACTGGAGCCAATGGATATTGTCGCGCAAGAGCAAGTCGATCCCGAATACGAATCCATGCGGAAGCGATTCTGGGCGGCTGCTGCGCTTTCGGTTCCTGTGCTGATCCTTTCCATGGCGGGAGCAAGCCTGGGGCTTCCCCTGGCTCCCGCTACAAAGAATGCAATCCAACTTCTGCTGACAACACCGGTGGTTCTGTGGTGTGGCTGGCCCATCTTCCAGCGTTTCTGGGCATCTCTAGTGAACCGGAGCGCCAACATGTTCACGCTGATTGGTTTGGGCACGGGGACTGCGTACGCCTACAGTGTTGTGGCCACGCTGTTTCCGCAGATCTTTCCTTCTTCGTTCCACGACATGCACGGAGGCGTCGCTGTCTATTTTGAAGCAGCCGCGGTAATTACCGCTCTCGTTTTGCTGGGGCGGGTGCTCGAGCATCGGGCGCGGCAACGAACCGGATCCGCGATCCGAGAATTGCTGCACCTTGCGCCACAGACTGCTCACCTGGTTTCCGGACCGCAAGAGCGAGACGTTCCTTTGGCGGAGGTGAGGCAAGGGAACCTGCTGCGCGTGCGGCCCGGCGAGCGAGTTCCGGTGGACGGCACGCTTCGCGAAGGAAGCAGCAGCGTGGATGAATCTATGGTTACAGGTGAGCCGCTGCCCGTTGAAAAAACTGCAGGAGAAAAAGTCACTGGAGGGACGCTCAATATCAACGGAAGTTTTGTGATGGTTGCCGAGCGGGTGGGCAACGAGACGTTGCTGGCACAGATTGTGAAACTGGTCAGCGAAGCGCAGCGCAGCCGCGCGCCGATGCAGCGATTGGCGGACCGTGTTTCCGCGTACTTTGTTCCTGGCGTGGTTGTGGTTGCGGTTTTGGCGTTCGCTGGATGGGTTTGGTTCGGACCGCAGCCGCGCTTTGCCAACGGGTTGTTGGCGGCGGTATCCGTTCTTATCGTCGCTTGTCCTTGCGCGCTCGGGCTGGCCACGCCAATTTCTATTCTTGTAGCGGCAGGGCGCGGAGCGACGGCCGGGATTCTGGTGCGCAGCGCGGAAGCGCTGGAGACACTCGCGCGCGTGGACACCCTAGTGGTGGACAAAACCGGAACGCTAACGGAAGGCAAGCCACAGGTTTCCGCGATCAAAATTCTAGACGGAAACGATCTCGGCGAAGACGGCTTGCTTTCGTTAGTAGCTAGCCTCGAACGAGCCAGCGAGCATCCGTTAGGAAGAGCGATTGTTCGTGCGGCGGAAGAAAAGCGATTGCCGCTCGCGCCAACCGAGGGATTCCAAGCGACTCCCGGCGGCGGCGCGGTGGGAGTGATCCTTGGGAAAAAGATAATTGCGGGTACAAACAGATTTCTGCAAGAGCAGGGTATTGCATTGCCGTCCAATCACGCAGGACTTGTGGCCAACGAAGGCGCGACTTTGACGCAGATTTGGTGCGCGGTGGACGGGCGCGTGGCCGGCGTGATGTTCTTGGACGACAAGATAAAGGCTACCGCGGCGGAAGCTATCCGTTTGCTTCGAAAGAGCGGTTTGCGCATCGTGATGCTGACCGGGGATCGCAAAGCTACTGCACAGCGGGTCGCCGAAGCGCTCGGCATCGAGGAGTTCTACGCCGAAGTGCTGCCGCAGGGGAAAGCTGAGACTATTCAAAAACTGCGCGGAGAAGGACGCATCGTCGCGATGGCCGGCGACGGCATTAACGATGCTCCGGCGTTGGCGGCGGCCGATGTTGGAATCGGCATGGGCACCGGCACGGATATTGCGATCGAGACTTCGGGCATCACCCTGGTAAAAGGCGACCTGCGCGGCATCGAACGCGCCCGGCGGCTGTCGCTGGCCACACTGAAAAACATCAAGCAGAACTTAGCGTTTGCGTTTGTTTATAACGCGTTGGGAATTCCCGTTGCCGCCGGCGTGTTTTTCCCGGTGTTCCACCTGCTGTTGAGTCCCATGATTGCCAGTGCAGCGATGACGTTCAGCGACCTTTCGGTGGTTCTTAATGCATTGCGGCTGCGGCGAGTGAGGATTTGAGGGAGTAAACGCGGCAGCAAATGCCTGCAGCTACAACTTGGTGTGGGCAGCGTTGCGGACCGCCTCCGAGGCGGTCCCTACGAAACTAAGAGAAGCCCAAGATGGCGGCGTAAAGCCGCCCCTACATAGTAAAGACACACATAGGGGAAGAAATTCAATGCACGTACGCGGCAATCATCATGCGGACTTGCCTGCCAGCAGGCACAGGGGCGCACCCTTCCAAGATCAGGGTAAAGCAGTGTTCCGCCCCTACGAAGAAGAGTCAAAGGCGAGCCCGCGGGCCTGACTAATCGCTTCCATTGGCGTCTATATACGGTGAGAAGGGAACATTTCGGGCCCGGGTGCGTATCTTTTGCTGACGGCGCCCAGCTTGGGTGCTGACAAGCCCTAATCGGGGCGAGCGAGTGTTTCAGTATTTCACGGGGGTCGGTTATGTCCAGTAATGGCAACGGGATGGTGAATGGAAAGGCAAAGAAGCGGCGCCGCAGAATGATCATGGGTGCGATCGCGGCTTTCGTCCTGGTTGGCGGGGGATACGGTGTATTCGCTGCGTTGCGTCCGAATCATGACATTGATCCATCGAAGCTCGCGGAAGTGGAACGCGGGGATCTGGCACGCGTAGTCGTCGCCACCGGAAAAATTCAGCCCCTCTCGAAAATCGAACTGAAATCAAAGGCCAGCGGACTGGTTAAGAAACTTTATGTCGATTACGGCGATCATGTGAAACAGGGCGACATTCTGGCGGAACTGGACAAGGTGCAACTGGAAGCCGTCATGCACGAGGCGCAAGCGAACTATCAGGCTGCACAAGCCGCGCGGGATTCCGCAATGGCGGCGCTGGAGCGCAATAAAGTCGATGCGGAAGGTCCGGATGTTCCGTTTCTCAAGCTGAGCATGGAACGCGCGCAACAAATGCTCAAAGACGGCGTGATGTCCAAGAGCGTTGTGGAAGACGCAGAGAAGAATTATCAGTTGGCGCTGAACAAGCAGATGAGCGCGCAGAGAAATCTGGTGGTATCCCGCGCGGAGATTGCCAAGGCGGAGGCGCAGGTTGCGCAAGCCAAGGCATCGCTGGAAAACGCGGAAGAAGACCTGCGAAATTCGACGATTATCAGCCCGATAACGGGCCTGGTGCTATCCCGCGATGTGAATGTCGGCGACGCGGTGAGCTCGATTCTTGTGATGGGCTCGCAAGCGACGCTGGTGTTCAGCCTGGGAGACATCAGCGAAGTGTACGTGCAGGGCAAGGTAGATGAAGCGGATATCGGCAAGGTGTACATGGGCCAGCCGGCACGCATCGTGGTGGAATCGTTCAAGGACAAGAAGTTCAATGGGAAAGTGACGAAGATTTCGCCGCTGGGAAAGGAGAAGGATAACGTCACTACGTTTGAAGTGCGGGTATCGATCCTGAATCCCACAGGCGAGCTCAAAGCCAATATGAGCGCCAACGCGGAAATCGTTCTGGAAGAAAAGAAAAACGTGGTGATGGTTCCGGAAGCCTCGCTGATCTACGACAAGGACCGCAACGCTTCCCTGGAATCGCCGGATCCTAAGGCCGAAAACGGGCGCAAGAAAATACCGGTCAAGCTGGGAATCTCCAACGGGGTGAAGACGGAAATTGTTTCGGGAGTTGTCGAAAAACAGAAAGTGATCCTGCAATAGCGCGAGCCCCAAAATGAATTTCAAGGATCTTCTGCAGGACACCTTCGCGACGCTGTGGTCTCACAAACGCCGCACGCTGCTGACCATGTTCGGAATCGCTTGGGGCATTATCTCCATCACCCTGATGGTTGCGGCGGGCGAGGGCCTTGGACGCGGCATCCAGAAGAACCAGGAGACGTTTGGCAAGGACGTGATGATCGTGTTTTCCGGGCGCACCAGCATGCAAGCCGGCGGGGCGCGGTCTGGGCGGCCGGTTCACTGGATGGAGGATGACTACCGTCAGGTGGCCAATGAATCGCCGGCCTGTAAATACGTAATGCCGGAGATGGGGAACAACGTTCAGGTGCACAGTGCGTTTAACACCGGCAATATCAGCACGGTGGGATCGCTGCCACCCTTTGCGGAAATTCGCAGCGTACATGTGGACGAAGGGCGCTTCTACAACTTCGAAGACAATCAGGAGGCCCGGCGAGTTGCGTTCCTCGGAACGGAGACGAAGAAGCAATTGTTCGCCGAGCGTGAGGCCGTTGGGCAAACGATTGAAATGAACGGCATACCCTTCGTGATCATCGGCGTGATGAAGTCGAAAGATCAGAATTCGAGTTACGACGGTTTCGACACGCGCAAGATTTTCATTCCGTACGATACGATGAAGCGCGATTTTCCCAACAAGCCTCCGGCAGTGGAGCATAGTGTCGACAGGATTCTGGTTGCTCCGTGGTCGCTGGAAACGCATCCGGCATGCGTGAAGCAGGTGCGGCATGCCCTTGGCCGGCTGCATAATTTCGATCCGCGCGACGAAGAAGCCGCGCCCATATGGGACACGGTAAAAAATGCGCAAGCCAATCGCATGATTATTGTGGGGATGCAGCTGTTCATGGGCACGGTGGGGATTGCGACGCTGTTTCTCGGGGGGCTTGGCGTGATGAACGTCATGCTGGTTTCCGTGCGCGAGCGCACTCGCGAAATCGGCGTGCGAAAAGCACTCGGCGCGACCCGCGAATCCATTCTGCGACAGTTTTTTCTAGAGACGGTGATCGTGGTAGGGCTAAGCGGCGCAGCGGGAATTCTGCTGTCTTACGGGTTCTGTGGTCTGGTGGACTTGCTTCCCATGCCGCCGTTTTTCGACGGGCTCATCGCTAGTTGGAAATTGGCGGTCCTCACGGTGAGCTTGCTGGGTGTCATCGCCGTCCTATCCGCGTTGTACCCGGCGAATCAGGCGGCGTCCGTAGATCCGATAGAAGCGCTGCGCTTCGAGGCAGGCGGCTAATGATCACGGAGATTTTCAAAGAGTCGTGGCTGGCACTGGGGCGCAATCGAGTGCGTAGCGTTCTCACCATGACTGGAATTTCATGGGGCATCATGGCGGTGACGCTGTTGCTTAGTTACGGCGCGGGTTTTCGCAGCGTACTGATGTATACCTTTGAAGTTTTTGGTAAAGGCGCGGTCGTGTGTTGGCCAGGAACCACGAGTGAACAGGCGGGAGGAGAGCGCGCCGGAAAAGTAGTGCGCTTCGAACAAGAAGACGCCGAGTGGGTGAAAGCGCAATCACCGTTGATCAAGCGTGTGACGATGGAGTCGGTTAAATTTGGTGGGATAGCGCATGACGAGCGGCTATCGGAAACGGCAATGCGCGGCGTTTATCCGGAATACGGGGAAATGCGCAACGAAACGCCCAGCGAAGGCCGCTGGATCAGCGCGGACGACATAGCGGAGCGCCGCCGGGTGGTGTTTATCGGTGCGCGGCTGCGCAAGAAACTATTCAGCGGCACGCCCGCCGTTGGGGAAACCATTCGCCTGGACGGTGTGCGATTTACGGTCATCGGCTCCATGGACATGAAATTCTCAGACAGCAACTATTTCACCAGCGACGACGAATCGGCGTTCATCCCGTATACGGCAGCCAGCGATATGTGGGACACGCGCTATGCCAGCGTAATGCTCTTCGAGCCTGTTGCACCTGCCTTCGAGGCTCCGGCTATGGATCAGTTTCGCGCCGCGATCGCTGGCCGGCAGCACTTTTCTGCAAGCGACAAACGAGCCATCACCATGTTTGGAAGGGAACAGTTCAAGCCGATCTACGAAGGGATAACGCTGGGGGTAGAAGCGTTGATGTTTCTTGTGGGCGCCATGACCTTGGGCATCGGCGGAGTGGGCGTGATGAATATCATGCTGGTGTCCGTGGACGAACGCGTGCGCGAAATCGGCCTGCGGCGAGCGCTTGGCGCAAAAAAATCGCACATTCGCTGGCAGTTTCTGCTGGAGGCACTGGTCCTGACCATCGCGGCCGGCGCTATCGGCATGTTTTTATCGTGGCTGATTACCGTGGCGGTTGGCACGCTGCCATTCCTTGGGCCAGCCTATGAAGACGATTCCGGGAAGGTCGACATCCATCTCACGCTATCGGTTCTGACCATGGCGCTTTCGACGATGATCCTTGTTGTGGTGGGAGTGATCAGCGGATGGTTGCCTGCCATGCAGGCGGCGAAACTCGATCCGGTGGAAGCGCTGCGTTACGAATAATGTAGTGGTCTAGCTGGCGTGCTGGAAATTGCCACATGAAGCCGCCCGCCTCAGAAGGCGGCCGCTACACAAGAGTAGCCCCGCGGTTGAAGCAACTCCCCTACAAAGTAAAGAAAAAGTAAAGAAAACGCTCCGGGTATGACGGGGCTGCGCTGTGGCTGCTATAGTGAAAGTATCGCGAAAGTGTAGCGAAGCAACAGGTATATAGGAGGCGCCGGATGATTGTAAGTGCGCGCGGTTTGCGATTCTGGGCTGGACTTGTTCTGTCCGTGATTGTGGTGCTTATCACCAGCCGATTGGTAGAGGGACACGCGGTTCTCAAAGAAACTTCGCCGACCGCGAACAGCACCGTTGCGGGGCCTGACGTTCCCATACAACTGAAGTTCAACACCCGAATTGATGCCACACGGTCAAAGCTGCAACTGCTGCTGCCCGATAACACCACGGAGCCGCTGACGGTAAATAAACAGGCACCTTCGGATACCCTTTCGGCGAAGGCTACTGGACTGAAGCCTGGCGCCTACAAAATCCAGTGGCAAGTTTTGGCTCCCGACGGACACATCACGCGCGGCGTCGTCCCGTTCAACGTTGCAGGGTCTTAAGCGAATAGCATGGCTCAACTCCTAGGCATTTTCGGCTTCCTCCTGGTGCTATTGCGCGCGGCGATTTTGTGCTTTCAAAGCATCACCATCGGCGGTGTGCTGTTCTTCGCGTTTGTGACTCGCAGGCATGAATTGCGACGCGATGAATTGTGGGCGCCCGGGTGGACGTTGATTCGGTGGAGCGCTTGCGCTCTGGGGTTGGCGCAACTCCTTTTTGTGGTCGCCAATACGGTCATGCTGACGAACTCAGCGGAAGTCCCGCTCCGCGAGGCGCTCGGGGCTAACTACGTTTTCGCCGGGGTACTCGCAATTCTTGGGGCTTTTACGATTGCCATTTGGCCCACGACGGCGAAATCGGGCCGCTTGAACCCGGTTGTGTTTGTCGCAGCCGCGCTTGCGCTGGCGGCATCGGTGATGACCAGCCATTCCGCTTCGCGCATGGATAACCGCGCGCTGATGGTCGGGCTGACGACGGTGCACTACCTTGCCACTGCGAGCTGGATCGGCGGGCTGCCATTTCTGCTTTTGGCGATGAAGCGCGTTACCGACCCGGACGCCAAGGCTGCTATCACCCGGAATTTCTCGCGGCAGGCGCAGATCAGTGTTGCGGCGCTGCTGCTTGCGGGAGTGTCGCTCAGCTACGTCTACGTAGGTTCCTGGGCGGCGACGTACGGAACCGCGTACGGCATCATGGTGGCGACAAAAGTCATCTTGTTCTGCTGTCTACTGGTTCTCGGTGCGGCAAATTATTTCATCGTGCGTGGCACGGCTGCCACGAATCCCGCAGGTGCGAACAGCCTGATGCGTTTTGCCGAGGCGGAAATCGGCATCGGGTTAACGGTGATTCTCGCCGCCGCGGCACTTACATCCCAGCCCCCTGCGGCGGACCTGACAGAGGATCGCGTAACGCTGCACGAAATCGCTGCGCGGTTTAAGCCTCGCATGCCGCGGCTGAGCAGTCCGGATGTGAAAGAACTCTCGGAATCCACAAAACAGCAATACAAGGAAGCCGCCGCGGAGGGGAGAAATCTGCCTGTTGCCTATGTGCCCGGCGAATCGCCGTGGAATACGGACAAGCCAGCCGACCGGATGTGGTCCGAGTACAACCACAATTGGGCGGGACTGGTTGTGCTCGCTCTGGGATTCCTCGCGCTACTCTCGCGCAGTCGCTATTTTCCGTGGGCGAAGATCTGGCCGCTGGCCTTTCTGGGACTGGCGGTGTTCCTTTTTCTTCGGGCTGATCCGGAAAACTGGCCACTGGGGCCAAATGGTTTCTGGGAGAGTTTCGAATCGTCCGACGTGTTGCAGCATCGCGCCGCGGTGGTCTTGCTGATTTTCTTTGCGGCTTTTCAATGGGGCGTAGAGACCGGGCGCGTGAAGTCGCACGCAGCCGCGCTCGTTTTTCCCGGAGTTTGCGCGCTCGGCGGCGTAGTTCTGTTGACGCACAGCCACGCTTTGACCAACGTAAAGGAAGAGATGCTGGCGGAGCTGAGCCACACGCCACTAGCGATTTGCGGCATCGTCGCGGGGTGGTCGCGATGGCTGGAGCTGCGCCTGCCGGCGGAAAACAATTACAGAAAATATCTCGGGTGGGTCTGGCCGGTTTGCTTCATTCTGGTTGGGCTGATTTTGTTGAACTATCACGAGATGTAGCGCTGCGCCCTCGTCCGGAAGCTCGCGCGGCGGAATAAGAGCCTCGCTGGTAAACCAATGTCAAAACCTAAAAAATCGGCGTTGATCGTCGTGGATGTGCAACGAGATTTCTGTGAAGGCGGCGCGCTGGCAGCTTCGGATACGTTGTCTTTGTTGGCCCCCTTACAGAAGACGATTGAAGCAGCCAGGCGCGCCGGCGCCACGATCGTTTTTACGAAGGACTGGCATCCGGCTTCGCACAGCTCCTTCAATTCGAGCGGCGGGCCATGGCCTGTACACTGCATCGAAAACTCTTCGGGCGCGGAGCTTATGCCGCCGATTGTCTCGCTGCCCGGCGACATCATTATTCACAAGGGCATACCCGTTGACGGACCAGGTTATTCCGGGTTTGACGACACCGGACTTGCTTCGCAACTCTCGCAACGCGGGGTTTCCGACCTGGCGGTGGCCGGAATCGCTACCGAATATTGCGTTCGAGCGACGGCGTTGGATGCCGCAGCGGCTGGTTTCGTCCCCGTTGTGCTGGAGGACATGATTCGCGCGGTGAATTCCACGGAAACGAAAAAGACATTGTCGGAGTTAAAAAAATCTGGCGTGGGCATTGCAAGCGCGAAGCAGTGGCTCGATCAGTTGTAATAGTGAACGCGATCAGGTTTGACCGAGTACCGCGTCGAAATACGCCAACATTTCCGGGGAATTCCAATCCTGCGGCCCGATGATCTTGCGGGCGATCTTCCCGTTTCTATCAATAACGTAGGTTTCGGGATACATAACGGTTCCATAGTCCTGAGCGGACTTTTTCGTGGCGTCGCGGTAAGTGGGAAAATTGACACCGTGCTCGAGGATGAACTTGCGGTAGGCGTCTTCATCCTCGTCGACGCTTATACCCAGCACCACTCCGTTTCGCGCCGCAATCCGCTGCTGAAGCTGGATCAGGCCCGGGGTCTCTTCCACGCAAGGCGGGCACCAACTGGCCCAGAAATTGAGCACCACCACTTTTCCGTGCAGGTCGGAAAAATGCGCGGGCTTGCCGTTCCATTCCATGGGGAAATCGTAAGCCTTGGTTCCAGCCAGCGACGATTCGCCCTGCCGGTAGTGGGGAAGCGCAAAAAACGCGAGAATGGCGCAGGCAAATCCCATAGTGCCCCAGGCGAAGATTTTGCGTAGAAACGAGTTCATATCCCGCTATAATAACGTATAGAGCCCCCAGCGAAAAGCCGCCCGCAGACAGTGTTCCCATGACGAATCCTAACGAGGACCAACCACGAATTTCCGCTGTGGTGCCGGCGCGCAATGAAGAAGTGGTGATTGCTGCCTGCGTGCGGTCGCTTGCGCAACAGCGGGAAATTCTGGAGATTCTGGTGGTGGATGATCAATCCACGGATCGAACGGCGGAGATTGTGGACGAGCTCGCATGCCAGGATTCACGGATTCGGCTCATTCGCGCAGTAGAGCTTCCGGCAGGCTGGGTTGGCAAGAGTCACGCCGTCTGGCTGGGTGCGCGCGAGGCTCGTGGCGATTGGTTGCTGTTTACGGATGCGGACGCTGCGCACTCCGCGGATTCGGCTGCACGAGCTATGGAGTTAGCCGGTCAGCATCAGGCGGCGCTGGTCTCGTTTTCGCCAGAACAAGTGATGAAGAGCTGGTACGAAAAATCGCTCATCCCTTATGTGTATTGTCGCCTGAGCCAAAAGTTTTCTTTTGATGACGTGAACGACTCGCGCAGCGATGCCGCCGCTGCGAACGGTCAGTTTATTCTGGTTCGCCGCGATGCCTACGAGGCTGTTGGTGGCCACGCTGGCGTCGCTGGCGATGTTCTGGAGGATGTCGCGCTCGCGAGACGTGTGAAGAGTGCTGGGTTTGCGCTCTGGTTCGGAAGCGGGAAGGGAATTGTCCGCGTGCGCATGTATCGCTCGCTCGGCTCGATGTGGGAAGGATGGAAGAAAAATCTTTATCAGCTGATGGGCGAAAGCCGTGAAGCGGTCTACGCGGAAATTGCTCGAGCTTTGTTGCCGCTGTTCTTGATTCTAGTTGGCGTGGTTTGCGTAGCCGGCCTAGCGAAAACGATCGGAGCCACGATCGCCGCGCTTATGGCTGGATTGCTCGTAGTTTCGGCTGTGTATTTCGGCGAGTTGCGCAGTGCCCATTTGCCAAACCGTTTCGCGCTTTACGCAATTCCCGGCAGCCTTCTATTCGCGGCGATTTTGTGGGCCTCTTATCGCAGCCATTTGCACGGCCGGCTGGAATGGAAGGGTCGCAAGTATCCAGTGGGTACCCCTGATGCATCGAAAGGGTAGCGAAAGCTATGGTTTATTTGACACGAAGAATCGATTTCTCCGCATCGCACCTGTATCACAACCCGGCGCTGAGCGCGGAGGAGAACAAGCGGGTTTTTGGCAAGTGCAACAATCCGCACGGGCATGGGCACAATTACGCGCTGGAAGTGACGGTCGCGGGGGAGCCGGATCCGGTTACGGGAATGGTTCTGGATTTGAAGGATTTGAAATTAATTTTAGAGCAGGAAATCACCCAGCGGATGGATCATCGCTTTCTGAATTACGAAGTGGCTGAATTCAAGGATAAGATTCCAACCTGCGAGAACATTGTGCGGGTTATCTGGAATCTGCTGGAGCCGAAGATCAAGCAGGGGCGGCTGCACAAGGTTCGCCTCTATGAAACCCCTGATCTGTTCGCCGATTGTTATCGCAACGGAGCGAAGCCCGCGTGACGGATAATGTCAAGATCGAACTGGGACGCCGCTACCGCTTTGCGGCGTCGCACCGTTTGCACAATCCGGCGCTCAGCGAGCAGGAGAATTCACGGATCTACGGAAAATGCAATAACCCGTTCGGCCACGGACACAACTATGTAGCGGAAATCTGCGTTTCAGGGAACGTCGATCCCGCTACGGGCATGATCGTGAATCTGGCCGACCTGGATGCGTTCGTCGAACGCGAAGTGGTGGAAGCCTTCGATCACAAATCGCTTAACGAGGATGTAGGGGCGTTTCGGGAAGCGGTGCCTACCACGGAGAATGTCTGTATTGAGATTTTTCGACGCTTGATGCGTTTCCCCCTGGCCAAGCTCGAACGAGTACGCATCGAAGAGACCGCGAATAACTCGTTCGAATATGCCGGGGAAGAGTTGCCGGACCGCGCGCCGGAACACAGAGAGGGAATGGGCCAGTGAACAAGCCAACGGAAATATTACTTCACGAAAACAGCGTGGAAGTCCAGAAGGAGAGCGTGGCCGACCTGATGCGCAAGGTGATCACGCTGGTCGGCGAAGATCCGAACCGCGAAGGGCTGCGCAAAACACCGGAGCGTTTCGAGAAAGCGCTTAAGTTTCTTACCAGTGGATATCACCAGAATCTGGACACGGTACTGAACGGCGCCACCTTCAGTGTGCACTACGACGAGATGGTGGTGGTGAAAGACATCGAGTTCTTTAGCCTGTGCGAACACCACCTGTTGCCCTTCTTCGGCAAGGCGCATGTTGCTTATTTGCCGAGCAAGAAGGTAATCGGCCTGAGCAAGATTGCGCGGCTGGTGAATATGTTTGCGCGGCGGTTGCAGATTCAGGAGCGCATGACCAGCCAGATCGCGGAAGCCATTCAGGAAAAACTAAGCCCGGAAGGCGTGGGAGTAATTATCGAAGCGCGGCACCTGTGCATGCAGATGCGCGGAGTGGAAAAGCAGCATGGGCAGGCCGTGACCAGCGCGATGCTGGGGTCATTCCGTCACGATAAACAGACGAGGCAGGAATTTTTGTCGCTAGTGCGGCACAAGGCTACGTAGACAGAAAACGAGAAGAGAAAACGGGAAGACAAAAACCCAAGAGTTGCCCGCCTCGGAAGGCGGCCGCTACAAAGGATTCACCCAAGAAGGCGGGGTAAAGCCGCTCCTACAAATGCAAAAGAAGCGTGGATCGAGTTCACTTCTTGCGTTTTTGGGCGGCGCGAGAGCGGCGGACGCGGTCGCGATTGCCGCAGGTTGCGTCGTTGCACCAGCGGCGGATGTTGCCCTTGGTGCGATCGATAAAGACCCAGCGACAGTCCTCGTTGGCGCAGAGCTTCAGCCGCCGCGCCTGACCCTCCAACAGTGTTCTGGCAAAGGATTCCGCGATTGCGCCGAGAATTGCCGGCCAGCCAAATTGCGTGGCTCGCAGTCGCAGCGTAAACCCATTTTGGTCCTTCACCAATTGTGGGAAAACCGCTACTTTTAGCCATGTATTCAGTTCTGCGACATCGGCGCCATGCAATTCAGCCGCGCCGCCGGATTTCTCAATCAGGCCGCGAAGAAGACTCCGTAGCCTGCGCAACTGCGCTACGGGAACGGCTTTTTTCATCTGCATTCGGAAATTCCAATAAGCCAGAAACGAACACATCCAAGCAGGATCATCGAGCAGATCCGTCGCATTGCCGAAGCCGTCGCGCAGGTCACTGTTGGCGAGGTCCAGCCAGAGTGCCCCAGAACCGAAGCCTTCGGTCTGGAATGAACTCTTGCCGGGGGTATGGTTGGCGGTCATGGTAACGAGATAAAATGGCTTGACACATTACGCCAACGGCGTATCCTGTGAAATGAGTATAGCACCGATAAGTCGTTACACAAAGAACAAGACCAATGTCCGAGACTTCACAAACAATCACCCAACCGGTCGAGGCCAGCCGGCCCGCTGCGCTTAACGAGTCCACCACCGCGTCCACCACAGTCAGTGGAGTGCCTTTGGTTCTGCCGCTTTCCCGTGTTCGAGTGATTCTGGCGTTCTTTTCGATCTACGTGATCTGGGGTTCCACCTACCTCGCCATTCGCTACGCGGTCGCCTATATACCGCCACTGTTTACCGCCGGGATGCGCCATCTGACTGCCGGCTCGATTCTGCTGGTATGGTGCCTGGCCAAGGGCTTGCGACCTACGTGGGCGCAAATCCGCGCCAGCGTCGTGATCGGTTTCTTCTTCTTTCTCGTCGGTCACGGGTTGCTGCACTGGGCCGAGCTCGTCGTTCCCAGCGGCATGGCGTCGCTCTTCATCGCCATTGAACCGATCATCGTCTTTCTCATGGCCTCCGCGGCTTCGCGGACCTGGCGGCTGAACGGCATGCTGGTAGCCGGCATTCTGCTGGGACTTGCTGGCGTGGGAGTTCTTGTCGGCGCCACAGCGTTCGAAGGCACGCGCGGCTCCACGATTGGCGGCATCGCCATTATTGTCAGCGCGACTTCGTGGTCGGCGGGCATCATCTATTCGCGCTACTCCAAACTTTCCGGTAATCCGATGCTTTTGTCCGCGCTATCGCTGCTGAGCGGTGCGGTGATGCTGTTGCTCACCGGCAGGCTTCTTGGTGAAGGAAAAGGCTTCTCGATTGCCCGCGTTACTCCCAAGGCTTGGCTTGCGCTCGCGTATCTGATCGTGTTCGGCTCCGTGGTTGCCTTCTCGGCGTACAACTGGTTGCTCGAACACTATTCGCCGACCTTGGTCGCCACGCACACGTATGTGAATCCCATTGTTGCCGTTTTGTTGGGCTGGTTGTATGGCGGCGAAGTTATCACTCTCAAAGTAATTCTCGCCGCGGTCATGGTTATCGGGGCGGTGATCCTGGTGGACCGCGGCACGAACCGCCTTGCGTCGTCTCCTCCAAAAACGTCCTAAATAGCGGAAATAATTAGACTTTTCCTTGCTCTGCAACGGCGGCTGTGGTCAACTTTGGGCTAACAGCCTCTATGATTGGGAAGCGAATCGGCCACTACGTCATCGAAGAGAAACTCGGAGAAGGTGGGATGGGCGTGGTGTATCGCGCCCGGGACGAGAAGCTGCAGCGGGATATCGCCCTCAAGTTCCTCGGAGCATTGCCGGCCGGGGGCTCCGCCGGTCACGAGCGCATTTTGACTGAAGCGCGCGCCATCTCCGCGCTCAACCATCCCAATATCTGCACCATTTACGAAATCGGTGAAGTAGACAACACGCCGTATATCGCCATGGAGTACGTCGAAGGACGTCCGCTCAGTATAGAAATTCCTTCCAGCGGCATCGCGCAGGAACTGGTGGTGCGCTACGGAATGCAGTTGGCCGAAGCTTTGGCTCACGCACATAGCCGCGGCGTCATCCACCGGGATCTGAAAGCTGCCAATGTTATCGTCACTCCCGGAGGGTTGTTGAAGGTCCTCGATTTCGGGATATCGCGCCGGATTGACGCCACCGGCGGCGAAGAGACGACAAAATTCGATAAATCCTGGGCTTCGCAGCATACCTTCACCGGCACCATGCCCTACATTTCTCCCGAAGTGCTGAGGGGCCACGAAGCCGATGAGCGCAGTGACATTTGGTCCATGGGCGTGCTGTTGCACGAGATGAGTGCCGGCAGGCGGCCGTTCCTCGGTAACACGGCCTACGAACTCAGCGCGGCTATTCTCCGCGAGCGTCCACCTTCCATCGCGCCGCCGCTTCCGCCTGTGCTGCAAGGGGTTATCGACAAGTGCCTGGACAAGGAACCTGGGCAGCGGTATCAGAGCGCCGGCGAGGTAAGAGCGGCGCTGGAAGCTGCGGGAACCGCAACGCGCACCCAGGATTTCATCACCACCAGATCGCAGACGCTTGCAAGATCACGTGCCGCGCGATTCACACAGATCTTGCTGGGTGCGTTAGCTGCCACAGCTTTGCTCGTGGGCGGTTGGCTGTTTTTTCGAAAAGAAAAGCCCCGGAGTCCACTGCCGGGCGCCATCCAGTCCATTGCGGTTCTTCCACTGGAAAATCTTTCCGGCGATTCTTCCCAAGATTATTTCGCAGACGGCATGACCGATGCGCTGATCACCGAGCTTTCGCAGATCAAGAAGCTGCGGGTAATCTCCCGCACTTCCGTCATGCAGTACCAGCATACGAAAAAGCCCCTCCAGGAAATCGGGCAGGAATTAAATGTCGATGCCATCGTGGAGGGTTCCGTACAACGGGACAAAGGGCGGGTGCGTATTACCGCGAAGCTTTTTCAGACCAATATCGAGGGTGCGCTATGGGCGGATAATTTTGAGCGCGATTTTACCGATGTGCTGGCCTTGCAGAGCGAGGTTGCCACTGCTGTTGCTCACCGCATTCAGGTGGAACTTTCCAGTTCCGAACAACTTGAGCTTTCCCGCAGCCGAGCGGTTGTCCCCGCAGCTTACGAAGCGTACCTGAAGGGCCGCTACGAAGCAGCAAAACGCACCGAGGAAGGCTTCGCCGCCGCGGAGCTTTTCTTCCAGCAAGCGGTTGAGAAGGACCCTACTTTCGCAGCGGCATATTCCGGGCTTGCCGACACGTATTTGAATATCAGCAATTACGAGCTTCGGCCCTCGATAGAAATGATGCCTAAGGCGGAAGCGGCGGCGAAAAAAGCCGTCGCACTGGACGACCGGTCGGCCGAAGCCCACGCTTCGCTGGCTACCATTCGTTTCTATTACCTGATACCAGAGAGCGTGGAAACAGAATTTCTGAAAGCCATCGCTCTGAACCCGGGTTATGCCCATGGACTGCATTGGTATGCGTTGTATCTGGCGGCGCAGGGCCGTCATCGGGAGTCTTTGACGGAAATCAAGCTGGCACGGGATATCGATCCGCGGTCGTTGATCATCAATGCCAATGTTGGATGGTGCTACTACCTGGCTGGGGACTTCGATCACGCAATTGACGCCCAAAAAGTAACACTCGGCATGGATCCGAGTTTTGGCGTTGCTTACGGCTATCTTGGACAAGCCCTGACCGAGAAGCACCGATTTGACGAGGCCATTGAAAACCTACGCAGATATGTTTCGCTCGCTCCGGGAGAGAGTTCACGGAAAGCGATGCTTGCGGCGGCCTACGGACGGGCCGGAAAACTCAACGAAGTGCGCGATATTCTTGGCGAATTCGAACAATTCAGCAGCCAGAAGTACATCGACCCGTACGATTGGGCCATGGTGTATTCGGCGCTTGGCGAAAAGGAAAAAACCCTGGAGTGGCTGGAAAAAGCCTTTGCGGAGAGGAGCGGGCCGGTAGTAAATGTGGCGGTGCATCCGCAGTTCAGCTTTCTGCGCAAGGAACCCCGGTTTCAGAAGCTGGTCGAAGAACTTCGTAGTCCTCAAAAATTGTGAGTCTGAAGCGCCCGGTGCGGGAGAAAGGCAGCTGACGACACGGGTTCAGGGCGAAGAGGCCAGTGCCATCGGTGCCGTCTTCGAGTCCCACAGGCTTTCTGACGCTTAATTATTGACGGCCATACGTTGCTGAACTAGACTTCCGTCACTCTGCATCGTAACGAAAGGTCGGGCTAAATTCATTCTGTTTGCTACCGCTGAGACGGTGGAGAAAGAAGGCGCCATGGCAACCGAAACAATTTCGCTGAAGCCCATTGTGGACTTGGTTAAGAAGAAAAAAAAGAAGCTCGCAGGTGCCAGGAAGTTCGTTAGTGTCGCGGGTAGGAAAGCGATTGACTCGAGAATTAAGATATTGGACAAGGTAGAGGTGCTGGTTACCTCCGCGTGCGCAGCTAGCGGCTCCTCCTCAGCGAAAGGCACGGGCGGCAGTACGATTGCCATTGGGCCACCTCTCAGCGTCGTCGTTCCCAAAGGACGCTAGCATGAGGCAACGAGTCGTCTTGTTTTGTGAGCGCTAGGGATAGACGCCAACCAAAAACCTCTGTGTCCCGCTCAAGCTCAGCGGTTAAAACGTTGCGCTATCGACGAAGTCTCCACATCGTGCTCTATTGGCGGGGCAGCGAGCTTGTATTTGAAAACTTCGCACGGGGCTCCAGGATCTCTGCCGCCCCGGTTGTATGCGAAATTCTGGATGCATGTTCGAACTGGCGGTCGCCCGGCGAACTTGCTTCAACATTGGCCGCTTACAATATCCGCTCGGTACGAAGCACACTGCGGCAGCTGTGGCGGCTTGGTTTTCTCGAAAGCTCACGCCATGGCCGCGACAACCGCGAAGTCGCCATGGAATCCTGGTTGCCTTGGAATCCGGCAGCCGGCTTTTTTCATTTCTCCACCAAAGATCAGGCCTTCGCCATGGATCATTTTGGCGCGTTTCAGGAGCTGAAGCGGCGAGCCAGATTCGATCCTATGCCTCGGCCGGTCAAGAATTATCCAGGCGCGCCACGCACCCCGCTCCGGCGCGCCGCGGGAAAAAATTCCGAATTTGCGGAGGTTCTGCGCACGCGGCGCACCTGGCGTAAATTTTCTGCGACTCCTGTGCCGTTGCAGGATGTGGGTGAAATCCTCGATTTAACATTTGGGATACAGGCGTGGGCTGAGGTGCCGGGTCTCGGTAAAGCCGCGGTGAAAACGTCGCCTTCCGGCGGAGGGCTGCATCCCGTGGAAGCGTATGTTGTTGCGCGCAAGGTGCGGGGATTGCGAAGCGGGATCTATCACTATGATGCGAAAGGACACCGGCTGGAGTGGCTACGCGGCGGAATCAGTCGAGACAATATCAAAAAACATCTAGGTAATCAGTGGTGGTTTGCCGACGCGGCATTTTTTGTGCTGATGACGGCCGTTTTTCCGCGGACCTGGTGGAAGTATCACTATCCGCGTGTTTATCGCGCGATTCTGTTGGAGGCCGGGCATCTTTGCCAGAGTTTTTGCCTGACCGCGACGTGGCGAGGACTGGCGCCGTTTTGCACCATCGCGCTTGCCGATTCGCAGTGGGAAAAACTCTTGGGTATCGATGGGGTGAAGGAGTCGATTGTGTATGCCGCAGGAGCGGGCGCGCGGCCGGAAAATGAGCGCGGGGCACATTTGATGAAGTTGGGATAAGCCGAATTTTTTGGGGCGAAGAGGGGAGTTAACCCAGGAGCCCGCCTCGGAAGGCGGCCGCCACACAACCTGCCCCAAGAAAGAGGGCGGCGTGAAAGCTGCCCCTACACAGAAAGGAAAGAAGAAACTGCGCGAGATTTGTTGTTCTTGCGGACATGGGGCGCAGCGGTGCTGCGCCCCTACACGGAACTTGGCCGCGCTATTTCTTTGCTATGGGCACGGAGGCGCGGGTGGTCTCCCAGTCCATGTTCAGGTTGGCGCCTGGTCCGGCCTTTTCCAGCGTGATGGTGAAATTCTCTACCGGCGCGCTTAGGGAAGTGACTTTCATGTCCGTGCGGCCAAGGTCGTTCGAGGGCCCAGGATAGTCCGTGCCCCACTCACCGGTCTTCTTGCTCAGAACCAGAACCCACTTGTCTTTTGTCGGTACTGTAAACAAGGTGTAGTTTCCCGCCGGGACCATCAGCGTGCCAATCATCACGTCCTTAGTGGTCACAAAGGTGGTCGATTCGTTCGCGCCAGTGCGCCAAATTTCGCCGAAGGGAACTACATCGCCATAGATTTTTCGGCCTTTGGCGCGCGGACTGGAGTAATCGATGGCAATTGTCGCTCCGCCGCCCAGATCGATTGACGTCGACGCTGCAGGGCTGGGCCGCTTGGCTTTGTCCTGCTGCGCCTGCACGATGATTCCCACCGACAACAGCCCTGCGGCCAGTAGCGCAAGGCTTACGATTGCTTTTCGCATGATTCTCTCCTCAGATGGATTGGGTTCGATTCTTGGGCTGGTTCTGAAAGCGGTTCGCAAGCTCCCCCTAGATTGAATCGGATTTGCACTCGCAACGCAAGCGGAGGCCTTCGCACGCGGACGCACAAGTCGCGCAATGAGAGGTGCTACTCAAGACAATCCGAGGCTGTCTGGTTACTTCTACGGTTGGGGCCGTGGGACGATGAAGGCAGGAATGCCCGCTGGGACGAGAGGATACAGATGGACGCAAAGGCTGACGTCATTGTGGACAAAATCATTGTCCGCGGCATCGCTGCCGTTCAGCTACTGATTTGCGTTGTGGGGCTGTTGATCGTTCCGTTCGGATTTATGTACGGCGGAGCCGCGGTGTGGCCGAGCCGGTTTCAAAACGCCATCGGGTTTCTGTTTTTGGGTCTGGGCATTGCGTTTTACCTATTCTCCCGGCAAGCGCTTGCGCGAATACTCTCCGTTCTGTGGTACGGGGTGCTGATCGGACTGATGGTATTTCGATTGAGCCCTGCACAGACGGCCAAATCGGGCGTCGTTATGTTTCTGCTGATTTGGGCTGCGCTGGCGGCGTTATATTTGGCGGTTACTTCGCTCGGCTCAGTTTGGGAAGATGCTAGAAAGAATCGCGTGGCCGCCGCGTACGCGCTTTTGAGCATTCTGTCACTCGCTCTGGTGGTGGCCGGATTTTCATATCTTACGCGAGAGACCATCGGAGGGCTGGAGCGGCAACTTCATTCGTCCGACAGCAACGCGCGTTGCATGGCTGCGCATAGCCTGGGCACTAAAGGAGCGGAGGCAAAGAACGCACTGCCTGCACTCAAGTGGATGCTGGACAACACGCTTTGTGTGAACTTTGGAGAATTCGCGGACGATCCTGCCGCGGACATCGAGAATATCGGCGGCATCGATCCCCTGATCGAGGTGATGAGAGACGGTGGCCCCCTGGGTCGTTCGGCGGCAGCGTGGCATTTGCGAAGAGTCGCCGGTCTATACCCGGATCGCGCGGAGGATTTGAAGCGCGCGTTTGAGGCGGGACTGAAAGATGAGGATGGGCTGGTTCGCCAGGCCTCGGTGGAAGGGATAGGAGCGCTAGGCGCCAGTGGGGCCGACCTTTTGCCTGAAGTTGCGAAGCTGGTGAACGATCCGCAGGAGCAAGTTCGCAATTCCGTGGTGAACGCCACTGCGAATTCGGGCTCGTTGAGCGGGTTATACGCGCTGTTGGCCAACCCGGACAAGCAAATCCGGCTGCAGGCGATTCAGGAGCTGGGATATGGCTCTTTTGGTGAGGCTGCGATTCCCGCATTGGCATCCGCTTTGCAGGATGCGGCGGGACCGAATTCGCAGCAAGCCGCAGATGCATTGGCTAAGTTCGGAAGGCGAGCGCTGCCGGCGTTGGATTCGCTGAAGCAGGCGGCGCGAAGCTCACCGGATCAGGGTGCGCGAATGGCGGCAATCGCGGCGTTGGGGAAGATTGGTCCCGAGGCTTACTCATGCATCGCCAGCTTGTCGGACGATCCCGATCCACAAGTTAGTGAATATGCCCGCAAATGGAAGAAAAGTCTTGAAATAAGATTCCCGAACCTCCACGGCACCCCGTAAGGCAAAGATCTCTTCGCGATACAGCATACGAAATCGATATCGAGGGCCGAATCGGCGATAATTGCCGTTTGTGAATTGACCATTATGCGCCGCGGAGAACGATGCAGCCGAGTTCCACAAATGTAGATCCCCCTTCCGTTACAAACGAATCGGCCGCAGCGCAACCCGTGTTGCCGGATTCGAGCAAACGACTGCTGCCGTGGCTGATTGCAGTGGCGTTTTTCATGGAGTCGTTGGACACCACGATCCTGAATACCGGTGTGCCGACAATCGCGGCGGCGCTGCACGTTGCACCCCTCAGCATGAAGTCGGTGCTGGCCAGTTACACGCTGAGTCTTGCGGTATTCATTCCCATTAGCGGGTGGATGGCCGACAGGTTCGGAACGCGCCGTGTGTTTGCCTCGGCAATCGGTATCTTTACGCTGGGATCCTTCCTTTGTGGCATTTCGAGCAACATTCATGTGCTGGTCGCTTGCCGCATCTTGCAGGGTTGTGGCGGCGCGATGATGGTGCCGGTTGGCCGGCTCACGATGGTACGGACGTTTGCCAAGTCTGAATTGATTCGCGCGATGAGCTTCGTCGCGATTCCCGGTTTGATCGGACCGATGCTGGGACCCGTCGCCGGCGGTTTGATTGTCGGATACCTTCACTGGAGATTTATTTTTTTCGTGAATATTCCGATCGGGCTGGTTGGTTTGTACCTCGTATATCGGCACCTTCCGGACTATCGCGAAGAGTACACTCATCCGCTCGATACGGTAGGGCTGAGTCTTTTCGGCGCCGGGATCGCCTTGCTTTCTTACGTGCTGGAAGTGTTTGGGGAACACACGCTTGGCACGCGAGAAGTGCTGGGGCTACTTGCGATTTCGTTGGTACTGCTGGCTGGGTACGGAATCCATACGACCAGGACGCAGTATCCCTTGTTACGGCTGGCGTTGTTTCGCATACGCACTCTTCGCGCGGCTGTCAGTGGCAGCTTCTTGACACGCTTGGGCATCGGCGGCATTCCGTTTATCTTTCCGCTGTTGTATCAGGTGGGCCTGGGGTTTACTCCCGTTCAGTCTGGTTTGCTGATGATGCCGCAGGCACTCGCGGCCATGAGCCTAAAGCTGGCGATGCCAAAAATTTTGGCGCGCTTCGGTTACCGCGCCGTGCTGGTTTCGAACACACTGATCATAGGGCTATGGATCACTCTGTTCGCAACGTTTGGTAAGGGCACTCCGATCTGGCTGATCGTGGCGATTATGTTCTGCTACGGTTTTTTCACGTCACTGCAATACACCAGCATGAACACGCTGGTTTACGCCGAAACGACAGAGGAACAGGCAAGCAGCGCCAACACCATCGCCAGCACCATGCAGCAAATGTCCATGAGCTTCGGCGTCGCGTCGGCCTCGCTGGTGACCGCGTTTTTCATTCCAGATCGCTCCGGCTCTAACCCAACCCAATTCATTAACGGCATACACCATGCCTTCCTTATATTTGGTGCAATGACTGTGGTTTCTACTATCGTTTTTCGCAAACTGAAGAGAGACGACGGTCAAGCGGTTAGCCAACAAAAGGAGTTGCACGGCGGCTAGGCACATTCAACCAGCTATACCTACCGCCACCGGATTTATAAGGATCATGCGACTTGGAGATGCCCCGATCTTGCGTTAACGCTAACTTTCGTGACTAAGCGCCTGTTGGCTGCGGACGGGGTTCGTTCTCAGAATCGCTTGCTTGGAGCTTCGCTCTCGCATCACGCTGATTGGGTGGGGCGTGGCGCTCCTGCCTAATGGATTTGTTAGTTGCAGCGCTCCAGCGATAAACCAAGTAGCCAAACACTGCGATCAGGGCCATCGGAATAAGCTCAACCATTACCGGCGCTCCCGTTGTCTTTCTCCTGGAGTCTTAGGCCCCAGAGGTACAATAGCCCATTTACTCAGGGCTAGGGATTGAACTGCCGCCATTTGCAAATCTCTATTGGTGTAGAGAAGAGTTTATTTTCGGCTAACTCTTCGAGCATTCTGTCGTAAACTTTGCCGACAATTCCTCTACCGTGGACTGCGAATAGAAGTTCTGTTTTATTGCGGGCATTTTTATTGATGCGACCGTTGTCAGTCCAAGCGGCAAACTGGTCGTTCTGGGCTTCTACAAACAAAATCGCGCGGTCCATGGTGGCCTCCTGAGGGCGAAGATAACGCGAAAGGGCAGGACCCGTCTGCATATATCTATACGGTACGTGCTGAGGTGAGCGGGGCCCATGGAAGTTGCTCACAAAGCTTCCAGAAAAATCTTCAGAAGGTGCCGCTGCGAAGATATGCAATCGGAGCAACGTTTAGCCGGGACGGAGCGTGGTCTTGAAGATATCGAACAGAGCGCAAAAGCAAAGGTCATGGTTCCTTTTTTTCAAACTGATCGAGTCAGAACATTTCTACAGCTTTACACTCAGAACAGTACTGTGTTAGCTTTAAAGAGTTGAAGAAAAGAGGAAATTTCAAGGGACGACGGTGAGGGGCACTTGAGCGACGGCAAAGTCATGTTGATCGAACAATTCCGTACACATGTTAAGGATACAGGATCGCCAGAGGTGCAGATTGCACTGCTGAGCGAGCGCATCAACTACTTGACGACGCACCTGAAGTCTCACGTGAAGGACCATGCATCACGCCGCGGGCTCATCATGATGGTGAACAAGCGCAGGCGCCTGCTGGACTATCTCAATCGCCGGGATCCGGATCGGTATCACCAGATTGTTGATCGCCTTAGCCTTCGTAAGTAAGCTGAACCCCAACGCGTTTCAGAACTTGCGAGTTTGCGCACGCACCAACTCCTGTCGGAGTCTGTCTTATCCTCTGAATAATGGAAGTTAGTGTTTGCAGCCCGGTGTGCCGGGCTCTTTGGCGTTTACATCGGTGTTGTCCAAAGCGGCGTAGTTGTAGTTCCTCGCTACTTGAATCCAGACTTTTCTTCTTGGGAATGGCAGGCCCATCCTGCCGAGGAAACTCCTTCGAAAAGGAGTTTAAGGAAGAAAAAGAATGTCTGATAACCAACACACGCCAGCACCTCATCAAGTATCCGTCGAAATCGGTGGACGTCCGCTAATCCTAGAAACCGGCAAAATCGCCCGGCAGGCCAACTGCGCTATTACGGCCCGTTATGGAGATACCATCGTGCTGGTTTCCGCTTGCATGAACAGCAAGCCCAATGATCGCGATTTTCTGCCGCTTACGGTGGACTACCGGGAAAACACGTATTCCGCCGGCAAAATTCCTGGCGGGTTTTTCAAGCGCGAAGGGCGTCCCACAGAAAAGGAAATTCTCACCTCTCGATTGATTGACCGCCCGATGCGCCCGTTGTTTCCGGATTCCTGGCGCAATGAAACGCAAGTAATCGCTATGGTGCTTTCCGCGGACAGCGACAACGATCCGGATGTGATCGCGGTTACCGCTGCGGGGGCGGCTGCTTATTGCTCGGACCTGCCGTTTCCTGAGCCAATCGCCGCGGTTCGCGTTGGCCTGATCAATGGGCAGTTGATCGCGAACCCCACTGTCGCGGACCAGAAGATCAGCAAGTTGAATATCGTTGTAGCTGGCACCGAAAAGGGCATCGTGATGGTGGAATCGGGAGCGTTCGAAGTTGCCGAGGAAACCGTGGTCGAAGCGCTGGATTTTGGCCACACTCAAGTGAAAAAAATCGTCGCAGCCATCAAAGAACTTCACAGTCAGCTCAAGCCTACAAAAGTCGTTGTGCCGCCTGCGCCGTTTGACCAGGCAATCTACGATTCGATGAAGAAGAACTACGGTGCGAAACTTCAGGACGCCGTTAACACCGAAAAGCATCCGAAGAAAGAGAGCTATCACCTCGTCGACGAGTTGCAGGCGGAAATTCTCAAACCTATTTCGGAAGACGACGAAGAGAAGCGCAGCTTGACGAAGCGCGCCTTTGAAAAACTACGCGAGGATATTTTCCGCGCGGAAGTACTGAAAGCCAAGCGCCGTCCGGACGGCCGCGCATTTGACCAGGTCCGCAAGATCACCTGCGAAGTTGGCCTTCTGCCTCGCGTTCACGGTTCCGCGCTCTTTACACGCGGCGAGACGCAGGCGCTTGCCACGCTGACGCTCGGCACCAAGGAAGATATGCAGCGCCTGGACCTGCTCTTCGAACAGGACTCCTTCAAGCGCTTCATGCTCCATTACAATTTCCCGCCATTCAGCGTCGGTGAAGTGAAGCCTGTTCGTGGCGCTGGCCGCCGCGAAATCGGCCATGGCGCTCTCGCGGAACGCGCGATTACGAACCTGCTTCCCGCTGAAGTGGATTTTCCGTACGCGATGCGCGTGGTCAGCGACATCCTGGAATCCAACGGATCATCCTCGATGGCCACTGTTTGCGGCGCATCGCTAGCGATGATGGACGCGGGCGTTCCCATGAAATCCGCTTGCGCTGGTATTGCCATGGGTCTGGTTGTCGGTGACGATGGAACCTACTCCATCCTCACGGACATTGCCGGAGCCGAAGATCACTATGGCGACATGGACTTCAAGGTTGCTGGAACCCGCGAAGGCATCACCGCGCTGCAGATGGACATCAAGGTCACCAGCATCAGCATCGCGATGATGCGCGAAGCTCTCGCGCAAGCTAAGAAAGCGCGCCTGCAAATATTGGACATCATGGAAGCCACGCTCAGCACGAACCGCGAAAACATTTCGCTGTACGCGCCGCGCCTTTACAAGCTCAGTATCCCCACGGACAAGATCCGCGACCTTATCGGTCCGGGTGGCAAGAAAATCCGGTCCATCATCGAGCAGACGGGCGTGAAGATCGATGTACTCGAGGACGGCACCGTGCATATCTTCTCGACTAGCGGCGCCGGTGGCGACCATGCGTTGCAGCTTGTTCGCGAAGTTACCGCCAGCGCGGAAATAGGCAAGACCTATCTGGGCAAAGTCGTGCGTCTCGCGGAATTTGGCGCATTCGTCGAACTCTTCCCGGGCACCGACGGATTGCTGCACATCAGCGAAATCTCCGAGCATCGCATTCGCGATGTCCGCGATGAGTTGAAGCTGGGCGACCAGGTGCTGGTGAAGGTGCTGGCGATCGAAGGCAACAAGATCCGGCTATCACGCAAAGCGCTGATCAAGGAAGCTCGCGAGAAGCAGGCTAAAAAGCAGGACGGTGGCGTTGGCAGTCCGCTGCCACTTCCAGCGACTACCGGCGAACCTACACACGAGTAATCGAACGGTCGTAGCGCTCATGCGCTGCGAAAGACCGAAAGACAAAAGGGCCCCCGATTCGGGGGCCTTTTTTTGTCTTGTAGCTCGTGCCCTTCAGGGCCGAGTTTGTTCCAAACCCGGCAAACAACTAGACGTGGTTTGGAAAACAGACGAAAGCCGGAAAAGATTTAACACAGAGGTCGCAGAGGAGGAACACAGAGGGCTCGGAGGTTTGGGAGAAAAGGCTTCGGATTGAACGTCGTGCGGACATGGGGTCCAGCAGTGCTGGACCCCTACGAAGAAAAGAGAAATGCGCCCGCCTCAGAAGGCGACCGCTACAAATGAACGCGATTGCGCCACGCTTGTGACTGGTTAATTTTTTGTGGGTGTGCAGTGAACTGCGTCCAGGATGCCCCAGAGGGCGTCTAGCGCTTCGTTCGTGGTGGCCAGGATTTGCTCGTCGTCGCCCGTGGCGTTCTCTTCCAGCCAGCCGCGCCAGGCTGCACGGTGTGCCCTGTCGGCTTCTTCGTGGACGGCAAAATACGCGAGTCCCTTTGCCGAGTCGATTCCGTAGAACTTCTTCAGGCCATCGATCTTGGTGGCGGCGATTTCCGGCACTTGCGCTTCATAGGCGTACAACGCCGCAACTGCTTCCGGTATGGAGCGGTCACCCACCATCTCCTGGAACTTCTCTACCAAAGCTTGCGTGCCCGGCAGAGCAGGGCAACACGAAATATCTTCCTGCTGCACGCCGAGAGTCTCGGCAAACTCGCGCCAGAGTTGCGGATGTGGCTGCGACGGGTTTTCCTCTTCCGCTAGATTCTCCAACACGATGGTGCGGATCGGGCCGTCGCTTCGAGCGGCTAGCATGCGCAGATGTTTCGGAAACGCTTCTATGTGGCGGTAATACTGTGCGGCGTAGAGTTGCAGAGATTCGCGGCTAAGTTTGCCGGCCTGCCAATCCTGATAAAACGGATGCTTCAACAGGTTTTTGTCAGCGATGGCCGCATCAATTTTTTCGAGTAGTTCGAGATTCCGCATGGCCGCCCTCCAGAAGAATGAGTTCGCACAGAAAAAAGGCGTTGCTGGTCACGCCTTCGGTGATAGCGCAAGAGTTTACCAGAGTTGAAGAGAAATTGCAGAACGGTCAAGAACTGGGGGCGTGGACGCGTTCGATTTCGGCGCCGACGGATTGCAGTTTCTCCACGATGCGCTCGTAGCCGCGATCGATATGGTAGACACGGTCGATAATTGTTTCGCCTTCGGCGACGAGCGCCGCCAAGACTAAACCCGCGCTTGCACGCAGGTCGGAGGCCTGCACGGTAGTGCCGGACAATTTCGTGGGGCCGTGAACAACCGCTTTGCGGCCTTCGATGGAGATGTTCGCGCCCATGCGCACCATTTCGCTGGCGTGCAGGAATCGATTCTCGAAGATTGTCTCGGTGATGGCCGAAGTTCCTTCCGCTTGCGTGGCTAACGCCATGTATTGGGCCTGCATGTCGGTGGGGAAGCCGGGGTACTCCTGGGTGACGACGTCGGAGCCCAGCAGTTTTCGGCCGTTATGCACCCGCAACGACGTTGTGTCCACGGCCTCGACCGTTACGCCCGTTCGTTCAAGCCTTGCCACGATTGCTTCCAGATGGGCGGGTACGCAATTGGCGATGGTCAAATAGCCGCCGGTAATTGCACCGGCCACCAGAAAGGTTCCGGCCTCGACGCGA
>Ga0210383_10000207_pt1 | contig 57918 bp, 59 predicted proteins | sample IncBWC14OmetaG_FD_160072 | JGI IMG/M metagenome (GOLD analysis project Ga0210383, IMG submission 160072) | Forest soil microbial communities from Barre Woods Harvard Forest LTER site, Petersham, Massachusetts, United States - Inc-BW-C-14-O ...
TGATTGTGATAATCCCGGTGCCCATTTCGCCAAGCCGGTCGATGCGCCGGAACATTTCTTCGGTTGAAACGGGATCCGAAACGTCGTCATACTCATTGCAGTACGTGCAGGCAAGATTGCAGCGGCGCGTGGGAATAATGTGGACGAGCAGCGGATGGCGCGTGGACGCGAGTCCTTTCGCAACCATGCGAATGGACCGCATCCTGCGGTGCACCGCCAGCAGTTTCCGCCGAATTTTCTTGGTTAGCGTCACGTTTAAGAATTGCGCCCGCAGGCCCTACGTCGCACAAATTCCGCCCACGATGAGCGAATCGCCCCGCCCCAGCCAATATCAATTATGCCATATTGCGGCGCAGTTCCCGGGCTGCTTCACTTTAAGCTGCGCTTTCTGCAACGTATTGCGTTCCCGCCTCAGGTACAATCCCGCTTCCTTGGCAATCCGATTGTGGAACTGGCTTCAAGAATCTGCACTATCAGAACGCGAGGATAAATGAAAAAGTTTCGAAGGGTTGCTGCCGTCGTTGCCACGATTGTTTTCGCATTTCCCCTCGCCACAGCGGCGCAGGATAGCCACAAGAAAATTAAAGTGATCGCTGACCAGGACAGCGCCGGCCCGCAAGGCACGAACTTCCTGTCGCTTTTGATGTTGCTGCGCGCGCCGCAAATCGATTTGCTCGGAATCACCACGGTCAGCGGCGATCAGTGGGTTGAGCCGGCCACAGTGTTTGCGCTGTGGGCCACCGAGCAGACCGGGCGTACCGACGTCCCCGTGATCAAGGGCGCGGAAATGCCGCTCATCCATACCCAGCGCGAACAGGAATTGCTCGAAGCGCTTTACGTTTCGCATCCCACATGGCACGGCTCGCTGAATCCCGACGCGCCTTCTCCACGCGAAACCTGGGCGCCGCCGGGAGGCTTCCCGAAAGTAAAAGCGAAGCCAGGCCGCGCCGCCGATTTTATCATTGACACAATTCGCGCAAATCCAGGCGAAGTGGTGCTCTATTGCGCAGGCCCGTTGACGAACATCGCGCTCGCCGTCCGCATGGATCCAGGAATTGTCGCGCTCACCAAAGCGATCTACATAATGGGCAGCAGCAGCAGCGGTGGCTTTGAACTGAATTGGTGGTGGGACCCGGAAGCTGCCGCAATCGTGATGCGCGAACCGTGGAAAGAAATCGTAGTCAGCCCCGGAGAAGCGGGCGGGCAGGTTTGGTCAAGCAAGCAATTGATGCAGCGCGTGGTCGATGCGGGAGGTCCGCTCGCAAAACACGTGAAGCAGCTTTACATCGATTTCGAGCCGCCGCGCGGCACCACGCTCTGGTCGGCAATGTGGGACGAGCTCTTAGTTGTTGCGCTGATCGATCCCTCGGTAATCAAGGAATCGGAAACGATGTACCTCGACGCGGACATCGAACACGGCCCGAAGTATGGCACCACGGTCGTTTGGAAACAGCCAAAAGAAGTGCCTACATTTTTTCTGCCCTACAGCGGCCCGAGCCCGCGCGACGATGAAAAATGGGCGAGCCACTTGAAGCCGCCGGTGCAACTCCATCCCGCAAGCGTCGAGATGAAAGTTGACGTCCAGAAATTCGAAAATATTTTCGTCGAACTCATGAGCCACTGATTAGGGAATTGCGTGAACGATATTTCGCGAGGCAGGGAACTCGCAACCGGCACCGCCGCGCCGGAGCAGGATCAATGGATCAGATTCTAGCCATCGATTTCGCATCGGCTCGCAGCGCCACTTCGGTCACAACGAAAGTTCGACGCCGTCGAACCAGCCGCGATAAACTTGCATATCTCTTCGCGGGCCTGTAGCTCAGATGGATAGAGCAGCGGTTTCCTAAACAGTCTGTCCGAATCCAATTAACCTTAGAAACTGCGTGTTTCCTTCCTGTTGACTCCATATTCACTACATAAGAACATGAGTGCCAGGAGGAACCACCATGCAACGCGGAAACATCACAAAATCAGGCGGCATCTGGCTCCTGCGGTATTACGAACCCGTTCTTGTCGACGGTAGGATCGTGAAGCGTGCGAAGGCCAAGAAGCTGGCCGACGTCGATGACCAGTATCGAACCAAGAACGACGTTCAGCCACTTGCTGACGCGATCCTTACGCCGATCAATGCCAGGACAGCCCGGCCGGAGTCGTCGCAGGCGGTGAGCGATTTCCTCGAGCACGTCTACCTGGCCAACGTGAAGGAATCGAAGAAGCCCAGCACGTACAAGAGCTACCTCGATATGTTCCGGCTCGTGAAGGATCACGTTAATGGTTTGGAAATGCGGAAGGTTCGGCCTTCTGACGTTGATCGAATCCTGAAAGGTGTGGCAGGTGCGAAGTCGCTGGCTCACACAACTCATCGCAACGTGAAATCGTTTCTGTCCGGTGCCTTCCGATTCGCACGTCGCAACGACATGATCGAAGTCAACCCGGTGCACGATTCCGTGGTGCCTCGTGGAAAGGCCAAGGGTGACACGTATGCTTATTCTCTCGAGGAAATTCAGGCCATGCTCACGGTGATTCCGGAACCAGCGAAGACGGCCGCTCTCGTCGCTGCGTTGACCGGGCTTCGTGCCGGTGAAATCAAAGGCCTTCGATGGGAAGACGTATCCGAAAATGAGCTGAACATCCGGCGCAGCGTCTGGTGGGGTCACGTCACCGATGCGAAGACGTTGGCGAGCCGGGCACCTGTGCCGCTGCTACCGCTGGTGAAGAAGGCACTCGAAGCTCACCGTGCACGCACCACTGGTGACGGTTTCATCTTTCACGGAAACACTGGCAAGCCACTTCGTTTGGAGAACATCGTTCGTCGCGATATTAAGCCCGCACTGGTGAAGAACAAGATGACCTGGCACGGCTGGCACGCCTTCCGCCGTGGCGTCGCTACTAATCTGAAGAGCCTTGGTGCCGACGACAAAACGATCTCCAACATCCTTCGTCACGGCAATGTGGCGATCACGCAGGCCTTCTACATCAAGCCAGTTGCTGAACAGTCGAAGAAGGCTATGCAGAAAATGGAGCGCGCTTTCAAGAAGGCGAAGTAAGAGCTTGACGGTAGTGCCTAGTCCTGGTACTATGTTTGTAGTTTCACGGACGGCCAGCAACCCTCGGGTTGCAAACGCCGTTAAAGCCCACCTGTTGTGGTGAGTGCTCCGAATTCAAACCGGAGCTTCACCGTGATCCAACCAGCCGATCTCCTCACTCCAGATGAACTGGCTTCCCGTCTCAAAGTCCGTAAGACCTGGCTCTATGAAAAGATCAGACAGAAGGGATCGTCATTCCCGTATTTCCGAATGGGACGGTACCTCCGTTTCTCCTGGGTCGAAGTGTCGACGTGGATCGAGTCAACTCACCGACCGGGAAAACGACGATGAATACCAGATTGGCCGCCTCCATGACTTTCGAGGAACGGTATCGCCACATCAATTCGAAGTTAGAAGAGGAGCGTACCGACGGAAGCAACGCTCGTGCGGAAATGTCTGCGGTGTTAAGGCAACTGATGACGGATGGCTTCGACTTCAACGAAATCTTCGACGTTATATTTCCACCGCGTGTGAATTGATCGTTTCGCGGCTTGTTGTCGAAGTAGCAGTTGTCCAACGTAACTATCAGATTGACAATTGTGGTCTCACAATCAGCACGAAGGTGTGGCAGCACTTTTGCGGGTGCCGTCACACTAGACAGATACTCTAGTGGGCAACCAGCCATAAGTGGTTGTAGCGACTCCGGCGAGTCGTTGGGAATGAGAGAGAAGAGCCATCGCACCGGCAGATGGATTCAACCCACCCTTCTCTTTTACCGGCCATGGGTCTGCCATGGCCGGATATTCCCTTTGAGGCAATATGACCGACACGAAAGGATTCTGGCAGCACAAAGGCCTCCCCGATCTCGGCAACTTCACAGCAGTACCGACCTACTTCACAAAAGAGCTGATGATGGTCGGCATCGGCATTCCCGCCAACTTCTGGAAGTTTACTAGCATTGCCTGGCGAAACTGGATCGCACCGGCACAGAACGGAACCTATCCTTATGAGTTCCTGTTCACGAAAGAACAGCTGGCCAGCGAATACGGGATCCACGGTGACATGGCTGCATGGTGCATGGCTGCTTACAGTATCTCGGGCGTTTGCAAGCTCGAGAAGGGCCGCCGCCACAGATTTGACTCTCCCGGTATTCCAAGCACGCTCAAATATTTTAAGGCATCAACGAAAGACGACTGGCGCGCATTCATCGGCGCACTTAAGGCACAGGTGCGTGAAGATAAGAAGAACCACTGGGCAGGGCACGACGATGGATTCTGTGTCAGCCTGGCCTGGAAGATCGCTAGGACGAGACAGGAACTTGGTTTGAAAGACATGCACAGCGAGTGGCTGAAGAAAATGCAAGCGGCAGGAGTGATCACCGAAACTGGTGTGCACCGGATTCCATCGAAAGGAACTGGGCTGACGTCCGAGTCTGCACACGAACTGACGTCAGCCTAGTTCCGGGGAAAACTGGGCTGACGTCAGCCTAGATATGCTTCGAGAACTGGGCTGACGTCAACTTATGTGCGCTGCAGAAGAACTGGGCTGACGTCAGGTCGCTATGTATAGTAAACCGAGAAATAGAAAACCAACTCTAGAGCTAGAAATGGAGCTAGAGTCGCTAGCTTTCTTTTCGATACAAAGGCAAAACCGAACCGATCACACATAGCTGCAGCCTTACCACCTCGCTGGACTGAATCTGGCCGGGTTACTGCCCTCCCTTAGACGGGGGCTCTTGCGTCCACGGAATTGGAGTGCATACGTATCCGGTCTTGTGCCAGGTTACGGTAATTTCGAAGGTCGAGCCATTATTCTGGTACCAGCCATTGCACGAAGCAACGCTGCCAGACGGACGCGGACTTACCGGACCGAGCATTTCGGCATATAACGTCGGCGAACTCTTTCTGCATGAAACCGAATCAATAATCCCATCCTTACCGCCCTGCAAGGTGGAGATATCTACGTTGTAATAAACATATTTGTGCCCGTTACCGTCGTCTTTGTACACTGGGAGCGACTCCGCCTGTTTGCTCTCCGTATAGCTATATGGCGTTCCGAATTTATCCTGTTTCTCCTGGGCCGCGATGCAATTCTGTTTCGGGGGAACTTTTGGGATGACTATATGTTGCGCTCCGATATCGGGATCTGTCTCAATGTTCAAGACAATGTCTTGATCTACCTTTGTTCTATGGAGCGCAATAGAGGTCGAGTAACCCAATTTTCCCCAATCGGACCAAAAAGCGTGAGGTTCCATTAGCATAGCGGGATGTTTTCCGTTGTCATCGGTAACGGCCGCATTGGCAATATGCTTTGTCTTAACTAGCACGGGAGTGCCACCGGGCGCCCAGTTCCAATAGAGTATCAACGTAACGTCGTATTCATTGTCTACGAAAACCGCAGAAGTAAGCCCAAATCCGTTGCGGATTTGAGCATCCAAGCAAGCCTTGATAATTGGACCCGCTTGCTGGTCAAGCCAAGTAACTGAACTTGCTGTGGCCTGATCGTAAGCCAAACTTTCGTTGACAGACTGTAATTCCTTAATACGTTCCTCGTCGCTAGCCGCGAAAGAAGCCCCGACAGGTAATTTGGGAAGGAGGCTGGTAATACTCCCATTGGCTTGGGCGTTCTGATACATATCCAGGCTCCATGAGGAGAGGAGGGCATATCGTAGTTGAGTCCGCGAAAGGTCTACCTTCTTATCGACTAGGATGTTGGAAAAACATTTACTCACATCAAATGCCTCGCCATGTTGTGCGAAAACTGAGAGAGGAGAAAGTATAAGCAGCACGAACACGGCACTTCTTATCAGACATCCGCGGTACATCATGCGCGTGTCCTCCAGTTCGTCAAATCTGTCGGTGAAGTGAGGAGGTATATACCATTTTCTATGTAAGTCAAGTCAAATTAAAAGCATTACTCACGCACGAATGTAGCAAGGCGGTTCAGAGTCATTTAGGAGACAAGATCGGGCGATAACGCTGCGCAGGATTCGATCCTACCTCCTGAAACCCCGGTCAAGGTAACGATCACCTGAGAACCACGCGTATACCTGCCGGACGATCCCTCGCATCGCTTAAAAGGCCGCTTTCAGATCGCATTGATATAGAGCTGAATCGAGGCCGTTGCGCGCCGTTTTCGCAGCGTTTTCAGCCTGTATTCATGCGGGTTGCAGAGACTTCGTTGATGGAGCACGTTGCCACCTGGTCTTAGTGGCGGCCTGGAACCTGCTAAGAACAATGCCCATATGGGCTATCTCGTTCCAAAGCCGTTGGTCCCAAAGACCGTTTCGCAACATTTGTGTAGCCACAGGCGATTCATTTTCTGGCATTTCCTTCTTTCTTGCGCAGGGAATTCAGTTTGTTTGCGACTGCCTTCTGTTCAGTTCCTGTGCGCTTGCACCCTCGTTCAGCAACTAGGAACCCGTAACAGTTTCGAGTGGCACTGGCACGCGAGGCCTGTAGCACCTTCACCGATATTGACGATCTTCCACACACTCGCGTGCGCTGGAAAACTGGTTGCCTGGCGGACGCGATTAAGCTCCGCCGTTCGCCAGGTGATCGGCCCCTGGAGGCTTTGTGGGATTCAAAAATGTTCGACTTCCCGGCGACACCATCAAAGCGATCGCGGCATGTCTGCTGCCACCGCCACCCGCTTCATTGTCGGCTCTGGTAACTGAACTCGCCAAGGATTCGAATGTGGCAAACACGGCGACAGGCATCCGGATGCTCCAAAGTATTTTGGGCAAGTGTGGTGTGCCACGGGAAAAGATCGACGACGTGATTCGCCAGTACGAGAGTCTGCGCAATGACTGAAACGGAGCACAAAGGTGTCACGATCAAAATGTTCGACCGCGTAGGCGGTTTCCAGTTTTACGAAGTGCTGGATCGAACTATCAACAGAATTCAGGCGGCGGGATTTTTCAACCCTGAGGTTGAAGCACCCGACGACGTGCTCGACAGGTTAAAGGAGTCTTATGGACGAACTAACAGTACGGTTAGCTGAGGCGCTCACGCCCGCTGGCGAGATCATGTCTCAACACGGCACCGGCTTCATCGTGCCATCCGATTTGCGTGAACCGTATCCCAATGGATTCTGGCGCAGCCGAACGGTTAGTGGCCGCGACTGTGGATTCGGTTTCTACTGCTGGAACTGCCACTTGCTCTACACGGCCAATGCACCGCACACAGTTTTTCACTGTAGGCGCGCCGAGATTCGAAACGACCGGGCACCAATGTTGACGCACCGCCTGGGATCGCATGTCGCGTATGGAATTGAAGACATGGCTGAACAAGAGTTTGAACCCACGCCGCACGCCGATTTCCTGGCACCACGGCGATCGCTGTTTGAATGGGTGAAAGGTCTCCTGAAAGGGAGCTGACGCTAGGGCTCAACCCGAAACGGCAGGGTGTGACACGAGGACGCAATTTTGAGTGGGATCTAAGATTCCCGTTCGACTGCGCGTTTACTCTTGTTCCTATTGAAAAAGCGAGCTGCCCTGAACAGTCGGCTTGCTGAACAGTAGGTCTTCACGATGTCTCCTGGAGGGGCCGGCCTAGATCACCGGCCCTTCGTAACACCTTCAACGGTTTTGAGTTCGAGTTGCTTACTGGTCATAAGCAACGAATGGCCAGGGATCAAGAGTGCGCGCCTAGCGGTACCGTCTTGATTTCCTGGCCCTCCGATATTCAAGGTGAGGTATGGATTTCGACGTAGCAAACAAATCGCTGCAGCAGAAGATCGGCAATAAGCAGTTCAACGGCATCGATGAGTTGAACACGCTGACCGCTGATCTGACACGGCTGCGCGCCGCACAGGCACTTGATCGAGAGATCAGAAGTGCTGCGCCGGTACCGACCGAACGTAAGTACGTCTTCACCTGTTCAGAGACTGACGAAGGTGCTTGTGCCGTTGATAACCTGGCGAACATTCAAGCGATCAACACCGCGACAGGGAACCTGCTGACGAAAGAGGAACTGCTAGCGGAGTTCAAGGTTCGGGAAGAATACCACCTGGGAATGGCACAGATTGAGGCGGGTCTACAAAACGATTGCTACGCTTCGGGAGACCTATCTGGTTGCGAAATTCACACCAAGGCCGCCCAAGCACAGCTCGATGCAGCCATCGCCTATCAGCCTCCATACGCTAAGGATTGGAACGACTTTACGGAAGCTGCTTACAAAGCCAGTGAAGCCGGTGCTGTCCACGACAAGGCCAAGAACCCTGCAAACGATCCACCAGTTGCAGCACCGCCAGCCGTGTTCCTGAGATCGCTTCAGCCAGTGCAGAGACGGTCACGCAGCATTCAGATCGACAAAGATTTCAAAGTGGAAGGCCTCGGCGACGACATCGCACCGTCAGGCATTCCTGACACAGTTGTACTCGATTCACCGACAGGGAAGTACCCACAGCCGCTGGTCGAAACCAAGTTTGAAGCACCGGCACGAATCGAAGCCGCCCGTGTGCTTGCGCTGAAAGGCGCTCAGTTTCCCAAGCTCTAAAAAGTTTCTGTCGCTCAGACCTCAAGACGAGAGCTGATCCGGCCGGAAGAAGTAAGCCTTCAACTTACAACGCGTAAGGGTTAGGCCTCTCACTGACTACGTCAGTGAATAGGTGAAATCACATGCACTATAACTTTTGGCAAATTCAAGCCTTGAGACAGCAACGCGCCGCAGCGCACTCCCAGGCAGTTGCGATGCTCAAAACCCCGACACAGACTTCTGAAACCAAACAGAAGTTCAACCGGGCGATGGAAGATGTGACCCGTTTGGGATCACAGATTGACCAGCTCGAAGGCCGGAGCGTTTCCGACCGCATCGATCCGGTCAAAGAAGAATTGTTCAACCGCTACATCCGTTGGGGCACGAAGTACTTGTCCGAAGCGGAACAGCGTTCGATGGAAGTCCGCGATCTTGCCGAAGGCAATCTCGGAGCACACATCGGAACCTATTCCGGCTTGGGCTACTTTGTCCCGACGGGCTTCCGCGACGTGCTGGAGCAAGCCACGAAGTACTTCTGTCCGTTGGCCGATCCCGCCGTTTCCGGTTGCACCGTGATCGAAACCGAATCCGGCCAGCCTCTGCCGATGCCGACGTCAAACGACACAGCACAAGTCGCGACGATCGTTGGTGAAGCACAGCCTGTCGCTGAGGAAGACATCACGGCGTCGCAGGTTGTTTTCGGTGCTTACAAACTGAGCTCCGGCCTAGTCAAGGTGTCGATCGAACTCCTGCAGGACTCGGCGTTCGACATCGACCAGTGGCTCGGTAAGAGGTTCGGTGAGCGCCTTGGCCGTGGTCTTGAAGCTTACTTCACGACCGGCAATGGTTCCAGCCAGCCCACCGGCTTGCTGACCGCGATTGAAGCGTCTGGTGTGAACCAGGTTGTTTCGGTCGGTTCGTCCGCCAACGACGGCGTCGGCGCGAAGAACAACACCATCGGCTCGATTGACCTTGTCAACCTCGAGCACGGCGTCGATCCCAGCTACCGGCAAAATGCCCGGTACATGCTGCACGATCTGACGTTGGCGTCACTCCAATCGTTGCTGGACAAATACGGTCATCCTCTCTGGACGCCCGGTATGGCCAACAACGCTCCGGACATGCTGAACGGCTACCCGTACGTGATCAACCAGTCGATGCCTGCCATCGGCTCCGGTGTGAGCGGCGGCGATATCACCATGATCTTCGGTGATTTCAGCAAGTACATCATCCGCAAGGTGAAAGACCTTTCGGTGATGCGACTTAACGAGCTGTATGCTGTCAACGGACAGGTCGGTTTCGTATCGTTCGCCCGATACGATGCAAACCTGCTCGACGCGGGCACACACCCACTCAACATCTTGGTTCAGCACTCGTAAGAGCTGCTGATTCAGGGACGAGACGACGGGCACCCACCTCCTTGGGTGCCCGTTTTCTTTTGCAGGCAAATCTTTCTGTCACAGCGCGGTGAGGTATATGCGGCTGATCAACCTGAAAGGGAAACGGTTTGGGAAAGTGGTGGTGCTTCGACGACTTAGGCAAAACGACAAGTGGGGAGCGGCGAAGTGGGCAGTCAAATGCGACTGTGGCAGGCGATCCGTGATGAACGGTTGGCTGCTTCGAAACAGGATAGCGGCATGTCGCTTCTGCTGTCACAACCAGAGTGGTGCCACCGGAAAGTATATACGCGAGTGGCGCTGCTACTGCGCAATGAAGACGCGTTGCCTTGCCAAAACCGATGCCTCTTTCAAGTGGTATGGAGCACGCGGCATCACTATCGATCCCCGCTGGCTTGGACCTGATGGGTTCAGAAACTTTATGAAGGACATGGGTCGTAGGCCAGAGGGCACCACGCTTGACCGTGAAAATCCTGAAGGCCACTACACACCGGGCAACTGCCGCTGGGCTAATAAATGGGTTCAGGCAGAAAACAAACGGTGCAACTACACCGAAAAAGAGCTTGCAGTCTTACGCGAAGAAGCTCGGCAGCAGCACATCGAAATCTTCGGTGACGACTGCGCGTTTGTCTACTAGCTGTCACATCTTTGAACTGAACTAGAGGTATTAGGCAATGCCTTCACTACAGGTAGCAATTCCGCCGTCGATCGAACCTGTCGCACTAGACGACATGAAAAATTATCTCCGCGTGGAGATCGACGACGACGACGCTCTTATAACGAGTTTGATCACGGCCGCCCGTGAGGCCTGCGAGGTCTTCACGAACCGCAGCTTCATCAACAAGGGTTACATTCAGTGCCTCGATTCCTTCCCGTACTTCGCCGACACCCAGCTAAGCCAGAATGCGATGCCGCCGAGTTACTACGCTCTGCCTCTGTACAGCACCACGCTTTGGAACTACAGCCAGCAGATCAAGTTGTTCAGGCCGCCCCTGGTCTCCGTCGATTCACTGGTCTACATGAGTTCCGCCGACTCACAGTGGCACGCTCTGGTTCCGACACCACCGCTTTGGCAGCCGTTGACAGCCTATCTTGAGAACGCTGTCGTGGCTGACGGTAACGGGAATCAACAGAAGTGCATCACGCCAGGTACATCGGCCGCGAACCCACCGCAGATCACGCCACCAGCTCCTAGCACTTCATTCCCTTCGACAGTTGCTTGGAACTCCACACTGAACGGCACCACGACCGAAAGCACTGGCGTTGAATGGGAAATGATCGGCCCGGTGCCACAGCAGGATCCTACGGTCGGTGGTTCGGAGGCGACGCAGTTTGGAGCCTTCATCATTGACACGAATTGTGAACCTGCTCGTCTGTTTCCTGGACCGGCCGGTAACTACTGGCCTCCGGTGCTGTACATGCCGAATGCGGTTCAGATTCACTTCACCGCTGGCTTTGGACCAGATGCTGACGACGTGCCGCAAGCGATCGTGGCCGGAATCATGCGACAAGTTGCTGACCTCTACGAGAACAGAACACCGTCCGAGAAGGCAGGCGAAACACTCTCTGGGGCCGTGAAATCGATGCTGTACCCGTGGGTCGTCAGAGACATCTGCCCGACGAGGGGCTAATGCTTACAAACAAACTTGAATGCGGGAAGCTGCGGCACAGGATTCAAATCGTTGCACCGTCTGGAACGCAAGACAGTTTCGGTGGTGTCAATGCAGCTAATCCAGCGCAGTGGACCACCGTACAGACGTGCTGGTCGTCGATCAACTCTCTCACGGCCCGTGACCTGGCCGCTGCAGGAACATTCGTATCGAACGTCTCACACCGGATCGTGATCCGGAATCCCCGCGAGGCCGCCACGATCGGACCGAATCAGCAAGTCTGGTTCGAAGGTCGGGTCTTCATTATTCAGGCCGTACAGAATCCCGACGAAACCAACAAGATGCTGTACCTGATGTGCCTCGAGGTCGTAGTCAATACGCCAGCGGCACCGAACGCTTCGACAGACAGGTGATGAATGTTTAGTGAAGGCCTATTCAGTTTCCTTTCCACGAACGCAGGGATCGTCGCACAGCTCGGTAGTTCGAGAGGCGATAAGACCTCTGGCGTGTTTCCTTCTCTTGCACCTGACATGCCCACGTTCCCGTACGTCGTGGTGACACAGATCAGCAGCGACACGGTGAACAGCCAACAGGGAATGAACCGCCAGACGATCGCACGCGTGAGGTTCAGCTGTTTTGGATCGTCATACGGTCAAGCCAAGAAACTTGCAGAGGCGATTCGCCAGGCTTTCGGAGTTGTGTCGTCGTATCAGGGAACTCTAACTGACGGCACCGTGCTTCAGTCTGCGATCCAGATTCCGCCCGGTGAGGTCGATGACCAGGAAGCAGCACCGCACGGAACGATCTTCTCGTCGCACCTTGATTTCGAACTGGCCTACCAGAACAAGTCCTGACAAAAGAAACGGGCGACCCAGTTTCGGATCGCCCATTCATCCCGCCAGAGATGAACTTACTTCGTTGCTTCGTCAGCTGCCAGTGCCGCCAGCCTGATCGACTCGTCCCTCACTTCGGCCCACTTTCCGGCCGCGAGGGCTTCCGTCACCTTACACAGCGCCAGTAACGCCAGACCTTCGGTCTTCGACAGCCGCGTCACTGGGTGCTTCCGCTTCATAGAGCCCTCCCGGTGCACACCTTTTCCCAGCCAGCGACATCCCTGTTGAGTGATTCGTGCTCTGCCAGCTTCGCCTCGGCCAGCTTGATCAGGTGGTCGATTTCCTCGGCAAGATGGAGGCAGACGGTTTTCGCTGTTCGGAGATTGGCAAGGTGAAGCCGGATGTGGTGGGCCGAACCGTTCTGCACTAGCGACCAGCTCGAATGGAATCCCGCGAGAAGGCCTTGGTGCTCCGTCGTAAGTGGTTTGCTCACGATTTCGCCTCCGCCTTTGCCGCCGTCCGTGCCAGACGCTTCTCCGCTTTCGCCAACCGCTTCACTTCCTTAGCGGTTGCGAACTTTCCGGCCCTCGACTTCGCATCGTGAACCTTCACCTTCGGTTCACTCGGTTTGTCGAGGTTTACGTAGGCAATTCCGTACTCTGTCGGTGAGTAGGCCAGCAAGACCTGTGCATAATGTGTCCACTTTCCAGTCAGCCTGGCCGTCAGCACTCGATCGACGGAAGGTCTCGGCTTCAAACCTTTGATCGCATCACCGATTGCGTCCATCACTTTCTCGGTCAGCTTCGGTGTCATATCGTTCTCTCCTGAATTCGAATTGAACTCCCTGGCACCGAGCAGCGTCCCGAAGTTTGCGAAGAATTGGCTATGGCTTACATAGGCTAGGAAGGCTGGCGCGCGACCAAGGCAAGAACAGTACTGCCTGGCGGACTGAACATGATACTGTTCAGTAGAGTAGCTACTTACTAAAACCCTAATACATTCGCGCGAAAAGGAGGAGAAACGATGTTCAAAGAGATGGACGCATGTTTGGATGAAGTCGACCGGGAGCTATTCAGAGTAGCTGACCGTGACGAATGCAAGCGTTTTCACAATGACACCCGCCTCACGGCCGTCTTGTTGTTATTCCTCCGGTGCTCATCGCTATTGCGATCCTTACTAACCATGTTTCGTTCCAGGCAGTCGGACGGTTTTCAGGCTGTATTGCGTGCGTTTGAGGAAGCATGGAATCTTGCATACGATCTTCGTTTTGTGGATCAGAATGACAAGGCAGTCAAATGGTTGGCAGAAAACAAGGACACGTGGTCAGCGGATATCCAGAAAATAAAGCAACACTCCGTGAATCGAGGGATAGCCGAACCACTCATGGGTCGTGTCTACGGTCGATTGAGCGAAGTCTCTCACCCGACCAAATCAGCTGCAATGAATTCAGTGACGCTTTGCGGGCAGCGATTGAAAATTACAGGCGCCGACGCCGAACTCGTCGCCGAGTATGAGAACGAGGCACTCTGTTTGCCGGACGCATTCTATCGTCTCGTCTGGCTCATGCTCGACGGAGACAAACTGTTTATTCCTTGTCACGTCAGAAAGGAAAATCTGTCGTTGACGTGGAAGTTCGTGGATGGAGATAAAAAACTCGAGCCTCCGCCGGCGAAACCTGTTCAACCGTGAAAACACGAATGAACAAGGTTTCGGCCCTAAGATTTTGAGAGCCGGGAGCGAATAGGAAGCGCCCGCCTCGATCCGCTCATGGCATTCAATTAAACGCAGATTGCTACCGGATCGAAACTTTACGGAAGATAAGCAGCGCAGTCACCCCATAAGCTTCTGGACCGCGCCCAAGCAGAGTCCGCCCCAGGTTGGAGAGGTTTTTGATCAAGACCCCCATGTGCATGGGAGTCCCCGTGTTAGTAATGGGTATTGCGGCTTGTATCGGATTCGGCAGAGCATCTAGAACTCCCAATAAATGCCATTCGCCAGGGATGTCTGTACCATGTTTCAGAGAGAGATCGGCCACAGTGCCAACCATTCCATCCGCGCTAAGAGTGCTCCAGACAGAAAAATTAGTGCCTTTGATGGTGCACTGGGCCGAATGCGGAAACAACGGCAGTACCTCCATCCCACCCTGGGTGCTCACCTCTGCCGCTTTGACGGCGGCCTTCTCTACCTTAGCTTTCTCGGATGATCTTAGAGTCGCGTAGCGAGGATCGGCCTGGCACAACGCCCTCGCGGTTTCAACCGCTGTACGCACTGCATTATCGCGAACACCTGAGGATTCCCAGATTTTCGGAAGCAGTCCCGCATTCAAAATCGACAGCTCGCCGGAAGCCAGCACGAATTGTCCCAAGCGACCAGCAGTCAAATCGCGCTGAATGAACTGTTGCTCATCTAAATAATCGAGGAGCGTCCGAGCATTCGTCCAAAGTGGATCGTACACGCGTGCCTGCGCTTCCGATCCGCTCTGAGAAGGATCCCGGCCAAGAGTGATGCTACCTTCAGCGCCCTCCATGGCACCTGGCACTGGAGTACTAGCAGCTACCTTCACGCTATAACCCCGTTTAATACCTTTGGATGCTGTTTCGCTTGTGGTTATTTGCTGAAGGTGGCCGAAATTATCGAATTGAGCGAGGAACGACCCGATTCGGCGAACATCATGATAGAGGAAATCATAAACTGAATCGGTGTTTTGACCTTCGTGCTCCGCGCCGGATGCTGTCTCTTCTTCCTTCGACATATTTATCGACCTCGTCAGCTTCGCGTTTCGTGCGTGCGATTTCGTCCTCGATCTCGTTCTTGACCTTGGGGGATTTCACAAGTCGATCCTTTGTAGGCTTTGTCATTCGATCGACCTTATCGCGATCCGGACCCGCGTCGAACGATTTCGAACGCTCGTCCGGAAAGCTCATTCAGATCATTTCCACTCGTTCGCCAATTATACTTAGCATTTCCTTGATCGTCTATGCGGCCCTTGGACCGCGTCGAGCGCTAAGAAGTGAACTGTATGCCTTTGGCCGCTGAGTAGATACCGAGACCTGCCCCAGAAAGGCCAAAGACCCAAAGCGCCCAGTTGCATATTCTTATCAGCTTCTCAATCCACTGTTGCACCCGCTCGGCGGCATCCTTCGCAGCACCACCCAATATGATGACCGGCAGTTCCGCTATCAAAGCCATCACCGTAGCAGTTTTCGCCATGACCCAGCGGCCCGGGCCTTCGGTGGACGTCGAGCTGCCGGTGAGTGTCGCATTCACGCTGTTGTCGGTCTGATCTATAGTTTGACGGGCCTGGTCTCGCAGCTGTCGAAGCTGTCCACCGAAAGGAACCGAGTCTATGAGGCGCGACACGGCGTCGAAGTCCGCGTGCAGTTGTGCCTGAGCTTGCCTCGCCTCTGCGGTCGCTTGCTGAGTCTCGGGAGTGTAATCGTGATGTGGGTCGCCGCGTGCCAGGTTCATGTTGGCAAGCTCAATTTGTTGCTGTGCTGCGAGGATTTGGATATGAAGACTCGATTGGTCAGATTGGCTCTGAAACTCAGTCCGAGCAGTCGTAAGTGAATCTCGAATATCGCGTAGCTGCTCCTTGAAGATTTCTTTAATTACAAACGTAAGTGCGAGAAGTACGGCACTGGCGATGGCAAGGCGGGTAGCGACTTTCGCCTTGTTCCGTTTATCCATCGACCTGGCTCCGAAGTTAGTAGGATGTTTCATGCTTTCAGCGCCGCATTGTATCAGGCCTCCATTTATCAAGGAAGCACACCTGCACTTTCGAACAGGTAGGCACCGTGCGGATCGCGTGGCAATCTTCGCATCATGCCCAAAAGACTGAACCTGATTGGCGTGCGATTTGGGCGGTTGAAAGTCGTGGCTAGTTACGGGATTACAGGGAAACATTACACGACATGGCTGTGTGAATGTGACTGCGGTGAACAAAAACTGGTGTACACGCATTTGCTGCGGGGAGGAAATGTCAAAAGTTGCGGATGTCTTCTTCGCGAAAGTCAGAAACGGAACCTGGCCAAGAAGGATCGAAGTAAACGGCCTTATAATTTACGACACGGCCTCAGCAGCTATGACCACGGAGGCCAACGCCATGCGACACCAACATTTGCAAGCTGGGTCAATATGCGGCAAATGTGCTCAAATCCAAGGCACCACAACTATCGCTATTACGGTGGCCGTGGGATTCAAGTCCATTGGAGCTGGGACTACTTCGACCAGTTTCTGGCCGACATGGGCGAGAAGCCCGAACGCACATATCTATGCCGGATGGACAAGAACGGGAACTTTGAACCTGGCAATTGTGAGTGGCAAATCTTGCGACCGAAAAGAGGGGAGCGAATAGAGGATCACCCGGATCAATACGTCGAAACTCTCACTGAACAGTGAGAAAAAGGAAAGGTGCGGTGATGGCGAAGAAGTCGAAGCCGCTAACGCAAAAGAACATCGACTACATGAAGGAATTGATCGTAGCGGTTGAAGTCGGAGATGACGAGGCTACACAGAAACTGACGGCAGCGTGGCGGGCTGTGGAACGAATCAATGCTCGTGAAGCTAGAGAGTTTGAAGGAGAGTACGGAATACCTGGAATTTCAGAGGACGTCGATTACTCTCCACAAACTCTGGCTCTCTTCGAGAAGCAAAAGAAAGAGAGACTGGACAAGCAGCGCCAACGATGAACTAGACCTTGTGCTCTTTGGCTCGTGCCTTCACTTCGACTTCTTCCTTCGACAGATGGTGATCGGACTGTGCAACGCACATTGACGTAGACAGTCCTTCGACCTCGTGCTTCCAATCGTAGAGGTAGTAGCCGTGCGGCGTCACCGTTTCGTAGATCGTTCCCTCGCGGCCGTTCAGTACGAATTGCCACTTCCTGTGCCCGGTATGTCCGAATCCGATTGGTGTGCTCACGGTGAAACCCTACTTAGACGCTGAATGATCAATTACTTCAAAGGCCCACTGCCCTGTGGTCATAAACGCGTGCATGTCGCGATGAACTTCAAAGACAAATCCATCAGCGATCAGCTTTGCGATCTTGCCCTCGAAGACCGTGGTAGCCTCGTCTTCGGAGTAACTGCGGTTTTCGTAATGAGTGAATACATCAATTGCATTGACGTTCTTCTGATTAGCTTCGTCCCATTTGACAGGTGAATCACCGATCAGATAGGGTCCGTCGTTTTCCACAGCGAGCATGCTGACCGAAGTCCCGTTCACAGGATGGCCGGCTGTTAGAGGGTTCTCTAGGTAAAACGTTCGAGTTTCAACCTGATATTTCAGCATAAAGTGACCTCTAGGAACGATCTTATCACGAGGCGTGTTAGGATAATCCGCGGTGGAACAGCCGAATATTCCCTGGCAGATCATTATTCCCACTGCGGCAGCGCTTCTGGTCGCGATGTCCGCGCGGCATTCCGCCTACCTCGCACGGCAGCAACAGATTCGGATAGAAAAGCATCGTGTCGATCCTACGTTCCCGTTAGAGCCACCTCCAAGCCGGATCAAGGTCTTCTTTAGAAGGCACGGTGCGGCCGCAGTCGCCGTGGTCGCCAATGTGAATCTCTTGATCTACCAGCTTACGAGATCAGAGCCGATAACTCGGTGGACGATCTTGATCATCGGGTTCGTGCTGTGCTCAACGCTGTACATCCTTGTTTCTGAAGAATTGTCCGCACACAGGCGAGCATTGCTGTGGTTCATCGAGAATGAAATTGAACGGGGTGAACGGGAGCTAAAAGTTGTTACCGACGAGTTGGTGAATCTCACGGAAGAGGTAGAAAAAGGACGCACGAAATGATGTTAAAATGCCTTTCGCAAGGGGCTGTAGCTCAGTTGGATAGAGCGGAGGTTTCCTAAACCTTAGGTCGGGAGTTCGACTCTCCCCAGCCCCACCAGTTTTTGCTGCTGGAGAAAATAGATGGCATCAGCTACGAGAATCAGAAACGAGTACAAGACGGTGTGTCAGGCTATGGCTGACTTGAAAAGAAAAGGCGATGGCCATTCGCCGTTGCCGGAGGACAGCGACACGTACTGCCGACTGGCCGTTGTGAAGAACACGCTGGAGTGGGTTCACCCTATCCTTATTAAGACTAGCAAGACTGACAGGTGGAATGAACTGATGGGGCAAAGGCACTTCGTGATGGGGCCGACACACGCCGTCTTGTATCCGTAAGTTCACTACATAACCGCTACATATTTTAGGGTTCTTTATCCCGAATTATCACGACTTACCCGATCTGACCAAGTCTTAACCGTCTGATTCCACACGACCACGACAAGGGACCTGTCGTTTCCTAAACCGTTGGTCGGGAGTTCGACTCTCCCCAGGCCCACCATCTTTCTCTTTTGCTTTCAAAAGGTTCCGCATTCCCGGTAGATGACGGCGATGCCCTAAAACAGTGCAGTGTCATAAAAGTGTCATAGTTCTTTGCTCAGAACGGGTCAAATCGGAGCAGAACAGGGCAGATCGTCTGATTGGGATTTAATCGGGGAGATACACATTCTCGCTCGCTGCGTCTGTCGGTACTCGGTCTTCTTCTTTCGATCCGACGAGCTACTTTCTGGGCGTTTTAGAACTCGTACCGCAGGTGGATCAGCACTAAGCTACGGTTGCCTATGTTTAATAACTTCGCTAATCGACAGTCCTTTACTCTTTCATTACTATAAGAGTATCATCCCCGACTAATAGCAATTGCCGGAGCGTCCCTTTGGTCACAAAACTTCAACAGCAATTCGGACATGAACCTAAAGACAAAGAAATCACCGTCAGTTTCGAGTCAGATCTTAAGAGCTCTGAGAAATCCGCTATCGTTAACTTCCCGACTATTTGGAGTGTCCGCGAGCATTCGTTCATAATTCAACAGACTAACAGAATAGTCTTACGAATTCCGCTCGCACGTTTCAGATTTGTGATCGAGGTACGATTTCCTGCCTCAGATCCAGTCCAAGTCAGCGCCAATGCTTCCGGGGCAGACATTAAGGGTTTGCAAATCCATCAGTTGAGAACGGATTTTGTACAAGCGAATCTAGTGCACGAAGCTTTCAGATTCGGTAGATCTGTCTCTGATGAATGCACGGTGAGTTGCGCGGATGGCACAAGTAGATCAGGAATGGGAGCATGCATTGATTGTCCCGGTCCGCGTGGAACTGTCAGATTCTGCTGCTGATGAGTGAATTTAGCGAGAAATCTCTGAATGTATTTGTAGTAGATCGTCGGGATGTGCCCATCCCGGGAGCCCAAGTGTCCGCTTCATACGAAGCAACAAGGATCGGCGGAGGGACGACACGCGGTCTAGGGTGGGCACCGGTTATCCTCCACTTTGGTTCCGGCTACGACCATCTCGACTTAGAAGCGAACTATGGCAGATATTCCCAGATAAAATCTGTTAGCGCGGATGCAAGGAACTGCCGATTCAAGTTTGACGAGGTGACCATGCCGAGAACCGACATTGCTATTATTGTTGTGGGAACCTTCCTATTCGCCGCTATTTGCTATGGGCTCTGGTTCGGGCTGGAGCATTTCGCCGGAAATCAAGGGGCGTCTTGGGTTTTTGGCGGCATTCTCTTGCTTTTCATTATGGCTGTCCTTTGGTTCAAACCGAACGAGCTATTCGGGGGGCCACAACAACAGCTAGTTAGGATACTTGGCTCTATCGCCGTGGCTCTTCTTGCTGGATTTTTCACTGGAAGTCTCCAACTTGGTGGGAGGGTTCCGTTCGCGAACGACATTCAGATTGCTGCGGTAGGAGGATTTGCCGCGTTTGTGTTTACCTTCATGGCATGGCCCAAGCCCAAAAATTAGGAAAGTTCACACGTACTCGTGGTTTGCTGCTCCCGTGATTCGCTAGAAACGACTCGTTACGAACGATCGGGTAAAATCAGTTGGGCGCCTCTGTGGAATGCCTCACAAGCTTAGTGATGTCCTCCTATCCACGAGTACGGGCCTGATTGTCCAGAGCCCTGGGGACATCGGATATCGGAATCTACTTTCACGACCATCTCGTAGACCGCCTGTTCTCGGTATTTGCACTCAGTCTGCGGTATTTTCCCGCTAGATTCGGCGGAATATGCAGGAAAATGAGAAAACACCGCAATCCGATCGTACTCGGTGCTACTGGAGGTTTGAGCAAGATTGCGACATGAAATGCGAGAAACTCGCGATTCTTATAGACGGCTCGACGGCATTGGAATAAGACTAGACAAGCCGGATCCGTCAGTCTTGGGTTGACCCGGTTTCAGTAATCGCCGTTCCCTTCCAGAATTGATTGAAGTTCTCTAGGGATGTGAACGTTCGGTTGTGCATTCGATCAATGTAAAGATGCCCGTTGAGGTGATCAATTTCATGCTGAAGAATGCGTGCATACCACCCCACCGCTTCAATCAATTTCGGCTCTCCATTTTCATCCAAACATTCGACCCGCACGCTTGTGGCCCGAGGAACGACGGCGGAGAATCCGGTGAGGCTCAGGCACCCTTCGAAGAACTCGACCACCGAGTCAGAAGTGAAAACAATTTGGGGGTTGATGATCACCCGGAATGAAATCGGCCGCCGCTCTCGTTCTCGCAAATCCTCCGCGGCGATGTCTTTGAAGTACTCTTCCTTGTCCTCAATTACTGCGAGTTGCAATGGGAGGCCGACCTGCGGAGCGGCAAGCCCTACGCCCAGAGCTTGGTGCATCGTTTCTCGCATGTCTAAAATCAGTTTTTGAATGTTGTCGCTCTGGATCTCTGCCTCGGTCAGGATACGGGCAGCTTCTCGTAAGACTGGCTCACCGACTTGTAGGATTTTCAGACGCAAAAAGGGTCGTTCCTCTGGAGTTCAGACTATCAGCTTTGCCCTAAAATCGGCCAGTTGCACACCCTGGAAATGTTGCTCCAGCGCGCGATAATTTTCATGTTTTTTAACCGAGCTCTGGTGCGGCTCTTGCCTTGAGTTTATGCGGTGTTTCTTTCCGTTTGCCAGACACAGTTTATCGGGCACTAGGTGAACTGAAAGTCGACCGAAATTTACCGATTTCAATAACGTTCCGACCAGGTGAGTCTCACTCTAAAACAGCCGGTGACAAATACTCCGTATTCACCGGTGTAAGAGGAGTGCTCGGAATCAAGAAAGACACTGAAATCACTCAAAAGTTTGCGCATCGCTATTTCTGGAAACTGGAGTGATTCTGACGATCTGGGTGCGCCCCTACGGTTGAAATCGAACATCTATTGAATCGCACTTGAGGCGTGCGACGAGTATTAATGGCGCAAAAATAGTGAGCATCGAGTGTGAATTGAAATTGCATCTGTTCCGGGTTCATCTCTTTGAAAATCAGCTTGTATAAATTCCGCTGGATACCCCAGAGTATGAATCGAAAACGTGTTGATAGACTTGCTCGCACTTCTGCTCATAAATCTGCGGCGAGTACACCCTTGGCAATTGATCGAGAACCGTCTCAACCGTGTACCGCACGGACGCCCTTGTCGTCTGCCCCTTCTTCCAGTCGAGAACCAGTTTTTCCTTCTTTAAGATTTCCAGTAGCTCCTTCGCAACCTTCTTCACCTCAATTTCTTCCGATTTGCTGAGCTTCATGTCTGGTTTCGTCAGCAGGTCGAAGATCACCAACTCCTCTTCCGTAAGTTGCTTGGCAATCCCTCGTTTTTCTTCTTCGGAAAGCCGCTTTGTAAAAGCCATCAAGCGGTCGAACAGTGTTTCGAGGTTCGACGCGCCAGCATTGTATTCGTCGATCATTTTCTGGAACTTTTCCAAGAAGTTCATCCTGGTACGATTCAACCTGACCATCCGAACTAGCTATTGGGCGACTTGCGCCCGGAGCTTCTGAACCTCTATGGGCTTTCTGCCCTTTTCGAACTTCTGCTTCAGTGCCTCGAAGTCGATCTTGCTCAAATCAATGTAGTTTTGCGCAGTTGCCGACGGTCGGATGACATAGCTCGGTTGAGACCGATTTGTCAAGAAGCCCGTCCACTTGCTCCATCACTTCCGCTATGTCAGCAGGAGGAATCTCAGAACGAATCTTTTCTGCGATCACCAAAATCACTTTTCGGATCGCTCCAAACTCATTGGCAGCAGGATCGGGCAGGCTATTATTACAGCGACTTCCAATGGACGCAATAAGCTGTTTATATTCAATTACTTGCAAAAGCGCACGCCTACGGAGGTTAGATGGCCTCCAGGTTAGTCCTCATGAGAAATACAACCGCACACTTTGAACCTAGAAGTCCGTTATCTTATGTAGGAGTGCAGGTGCCAATTAGGATCGGCCATGAACAAACTCAGAGGCACCGAGGGTTTGAAATTGTCCTCGCGTTCGGCGCGGAACGAGAAGGTTTTCGCGGCGCTTCCCCCGCTTGGGAGCAAAGAGTACATACAGCATATTCAGACGGCAGAGACCGAAACATTGCCGCCAGAAGTGCTCGCTCGTGCCCTGCGTCAGTTGCCACCGGGTTGTGAAGCAAGCCGGGAGACCTTTGCGCGTCTTTTCCGGCGCAGGTCTGACGGTGGATGGGATTATCTGGGGGCGATGGTAGCGTACGCACGCCGGAGGAGTAGTCCGAACGACTACGAAGATCGTGTGCAGGACGCTTTGAAGAGAATACTGGAAATACTCCCCACGGCCCGTGGAGAGTTTGCGGAACGTGCTTGGCATACATTTTGCGTCCACGAGCTCATTGAAGCGTGGCGTGAGAGATTCGGGAAGCGCGGCGAGCGACTGCCGCGTGAGATTCCCATGCAAGACGAGGACAACGAAGATGGGGACTCTTTGCCAAGGGGACTGCAAGCTCGTTTTCCACATGTGCGTTTTAAGCTGAGTCAGGTTGAAATAATTGAGGAGACGGCGCTGAAGGTCGTTTCCGAACTACCCGATGAATTTGCTCGTGCCGTTGCGTCGAGAGTTTGGTTCCAGAACGAGCGCCCGAAGCATTCTGGGCGAACAGAATCGTCGGTGACTGTAGCTCCGCTAACAGCACTTTTCCCCGGCAAAAGTAGATTTCAAATCATGCGCGCCGAGCGGTATGCGGACGCTCAGCTGGCAGCGGCTCTATTGGAGGAGCCGATGTTGGAGTTGGATCGAGATTGGCGTCCCGCCTTGGCGGATTTGAAAGCCAACGCGCCGCGACCGCCGCGCCGTGCGAAGGAGAAAAACCAATGACAAACGAAAATGAATTCGATCAGTTGGCGGAGCTGTTCGGACAGATCGAACGAGCTTGGGTAGACCATCGCGATCGGCGAGTCGTTCAGGATTTGAGTGAGCGGCATCCTGAGTTCCGCGAGGAATTGCGTGAATTCTTCGCAGACCTTGTGCTTGGACCGGATGGTCCAAGCGAAAAGATTGCGAAAGCAGACGAGCGAATAAGCCAATGGCTTTCTACTTCCGGCTTCGAGATCGCAAGTGCGGCCTTGGTCCGGGCTCGGTCGACACCTCAGACGACTAGAACAACATTGCCCTCTAAGGACCCCTCGCATCAGGGCGAAGCGTCGGGGTCAGTCGATCAAGAAAAACCAATTCTGTATTGTCCGCTAGAACAAAAGAATTGGCTGTTCTTTCTGAGGAAGCGGACGAAGCAAAGCTTGCCATGTCTGGTGAGCGAACTCACAAATGTAACAACGGAGTACCTGATCTTGGTAAGTAGGCACCCGAATGTCGTACCGATTAACGTGAAAACGCGGATTGCCGAAGAGATAGAACGGGCATGGGGAGTTCCGGTTCATGAATCGTTCGAATGCTTGTCGGATAATCCGAATCTTGTAAGAGCGGCTTCGCGTTCAGAGCCGTTCGCGAATAATCCTAAGAGCTTCAAGGAGCTGCTTGATCGTACATCTCTCAATGACAAGCAAAAAGACTATTGGCAGCGATATTCCGGATCGAACAAATGAGGAATCAAATCGCATTCGCGCGTGCGGAAGGTCGGAAAGCAAGGGCTCGGCTTGGCGGAAGGAGTGATGGACTCCTTCATCGACTGAAAGATTCCTTGGAAAAAGAATACGGCCTGGAACTGGTTCCGGTGGACAAGGAGAATTTCCTGCAGGGCAGTCGAGGCGAACTAGTGCTGGCTGAAGGCTGCCTGTACTACGACCGCCACCTTGATAGTAATCCGGAAGAGTTGCTCGAGGTGCTTGCCCACGAGTACTGTCATGCGCTCTTACACCATGAACAATTCAAGCCAGCGTCACAGGATCTGATTCGGGGTTCGGCATTTCTTAACAACGGAGCTCCAGCGCTATCGCGATACAGCCCGAGGTCACTGCAGGAGGCTGAGGCTAGCGCATTTGCGGCCGAATTCATTTGTCCATCCGGCGATTGCTTCAGTCGTTGGCGTAATGAAGAGACAATTTCTGGCGCGGAACTGGCTGTCGAGTTTGGCGCGACTCCCTCCCTAGTGCGCTTGCAGCTGGCGGAGGGACTGTACGAATTTGTTGCCGCGGGCAGCCAGGCTGAGCGGAACAAAGGCGTTGACCTTAGGCCTACCGGGGAGCAAGAGAAGGCTGCAACTGCCCGCGGCGTGCCCGTGCTCGTTGACGCGGGACCAGGAACAGGGAAGACGAAAACGCTTGTGCGACGGGTGGAATATCTTGTTCGAGAAAATAAGGTCGAACCGGAAAAAATACTCTTACTGACGTTCAGCAATGAAGCTGCGGGCGAGCTGCAGGAAAGATTGCAAGCCTGCATCGGAACGGACGCTGCAGCCCGCACGCTCGTCTCGACGTTTCATGGATTTGGAGTCGTGCTACTGAATCTATTCGGGCACCATGTCGGGCTGGAAGTGGATTATTCCATCCTGGATGAAATCTGTCAGGAGGAGCTGATCAGCGAACTTTTGGGCACGGTTGATTGCGATGCGCTGATTAACATCAAGAATCTCGAAGAAACTACCGTCAAGGTAACCCAAAACATTAACTTCCTCAAAGACCGTCTGGTAAGCCCGGAAAAGCTGCGGTCGGCGATTGACGCGTGGGCTCCGTCGGAGGATGAAAAGCAGGCGCACGCACGATCACGGGCGCTGGAGAGAATATTTGAGTCATACGAGAGAGAAAAGGCAAAACGCCAATTGGTCGATTTTGCTGACTTGATCCAGGTGCCTCATGGGTTGTTGCAGGCGAATCCGGACCTCCGGGAGAACTTACGGAAAGAATTCCCATGGGTCCTAGTTGACGAATACCAGGACGTGTCCCGAGCGACCGCATTGTTGCTACAACAGGTCTGCGGTGAAGCCAATCCACCTTGGGCGGTAGGTGACGCCAGGCAGGCAATCTATCGGTTTCGCGGGGCGGCACCCGAGAACGTCCGGATGTTCGCGCGAGATTTCCCAGGCGCCACAACGTTTCAGTTGTCTGAGAACTATCGATCCTCGTCCGAGATCATCTCCGTGCTCAACCGGATGGCAGCATGGCTTGAAAATCCATTCCATTCGGGACCTGTCCCGGCACGGTGGAAGCCTGGCAGGGAAATCTCAAGTCATGGCAGAGACCCAGTTGTTCTGGCGACCGCTAACAATGATCTGGCGGAGCGACGAGGGGTAGGGGAAGCGGTGAGGCAATGGATGTCAGAAGGAATTCCCGCAGACGACATCGCGGTCCTCGCGCGCCGGAATGTAGATGTCCGAAACATTGCGATTGAACTGAAAAAGAACGGAATTCGAGCTGTTACCAGTGGCCTGTTGACTGCTGAAGGCTCCGGAGGGGACCTATCAGCGGTTTTGACGGCGCTGGATCACCAGCAAGCGATTCCCAGACTGGTCTACGCGTTGCATGGCGATAAAAGCTCCCGGGAAAACCTCAACGGGGCTATCCGAGAACTTTTGCGTGCAAATGTTGAGGAGACCGACTTGCCAGAATCGATGAGCATGCTGCCAGTCCGGGACCTGGCAGAAAACGCTTGGAAAGTATACCGGGGCCTTCGTGCGTTTTTGCATTCGGGCGATGGATGGACCGTCCTGTGTGAATTTCTTTTCTTCCTCACGCCATACACGAGAGATCTGCTGAATGGTGGAGATGACGTTGAAAGCGCAGTTCGAGTGGAAGAAATACTATCAGCGCTTTCGCTGGCGGCGAGTTACAGGTTCACGCATCCTCATCTTCGGCCGCGTTCCTCGCGATTAGGACTCGCCGAGCGCATGCGAGACCTGGTAACACAGTCGGCACCGGGGCTCGTTCCTCCACGAAATCAGTCCGGCGCGGTGCGCGTTATGACATGTCACGCGTCCAAGGGACTGGAGTTTCCGTGCGTAGCTGTTGTTGGACAGTCTCTCTCAGAGATTCGCGATTCAAGCTCCTATCTACCTCCTAGCTTGCGTTCCGATCCAAACGAAGACTTGCTACAAGCGGAGTCCCTACTTTTTGTTGGAGTGTCACGCGCTGAACGTTCGGCACTAATCTCGTCGGCTGTATCCGCGAGTGGCAGGCCAAGAAGTAAGGCTCGAAGAGTTCCGGCACTTCTTGAGAAATTCAACGCGTCAAAAACAGTTCCTACCCTAATTTGGTCAGCCGAGGCAAGCGGCGACGAAGAGATTCGAGTCGACCGCATCTGGGGAGGCGATCCGCCTCGGGATTTCTCTACCTATTCGTTGGGCAAAGATACGTGCAGGGTACGGACCTACCTCGAAGACCAATTGGGAGCCCGCTTCCGTGGTCGCGAGCGGTCTCTGTATCCTGAGTTCATACAAATTGTCAGACGCACATTGCGTCGAATTGTCGAATGCGCTATCGAATCCGGAAAAAGTGTTTCCGAAGCAGAGGCAATCCGAATCGCCGAAGAAGAATGGCCGGCGGACAGGCAAAAGGATCATGCGCACCTGGCGATCTATCGGCCGCGAGTTCTACGGTGGGCGCGCATGTTCACCCGGATATTTGCCCCGAGCACATTTGGTGGGGCTACGCTAAGCGAAGAATCGTTCGAATGTCCCGATGGAACCGGCAATTCGCGGACGATCAAGCTACAGTTGATAGCTCAGTTTCAAGACGGCAACGGGGAGCGCTACGCGATCGCACTCCAGGTGGGAGGGTCTGCCGGGCCGACGGACTCTGTGAAGTGGTCCGATCTGAAAGACTACGAGAGACTGCCCTTCGTATTATTGCAGGAGCGGCACGGGAGTGTGGAGTCACTGGTTTTCTTTGGCGAAGAAGGACGGATGTCTCCTTTTCAGTGGAGCAAGAAGAAACCTCAGCAAGCCATCCTGGAACAAGCGCAAAGCGCCAGGGACACTATGAAATCCCTGAGCTCTGGGGAATTCTGCGGAAAGCTTTCGGATTGGGTTTGCGACCGCTGTCCATGCAGAACGATCTGCCCCGGGTGGCTAGGAGCGATTCGCACCCAAGAGTGAGAACCCTCGGTTAGTTACCTCGCTGGGAAGCCACGCCGTCTCTCTACCTACCGTTTGTATGTGTCCATGAACGCGACACGCAATTTCTCTCGCACACTTTGAACTCCATGTCCGTTCTATCAGGTAGAGGCGTTCAATTTGAACGGCTGGACGCCCGATGAGGAGGAAAAAATGATGAATGACCATACGAGCAGTTCAGGAATTGCGGATGCATCGCACGGGCACGGTCCGCACGTTGTTCACTTCAAGGTCCAAACTCCGCGAGGTCTCTGGAGCCTGGATGAGCCGAAGGACGCCACGAAGCGGCCTGAGTATCCCGTTTCAATCAAAATCGAACAGGTAATCTCAGACGTCCGAAGCGTCTTCGGGTTCGTGGAACAGGACAGCAAATACACACTGCTAAGGGGGAGGGAGGTCCTTGACCCACAGCGGACGCTGGCAAGTTACGACATTGAGAACGGAACGCTCCTGGTTTTGTCGGTCCAAGGGGGGAATGCGTGAGCGTGGCGGCGGATGTGTCGCTCGCCGCGATCAAAAAGGAACTGGCAGCCGCGGCAGAATACGCTGCGGCCGCCTGCCTTGAGCTCTCCGCCGATTCTCTCGGTGAGCAAAACCTACGATTCCTTCTGCGATTCGAAAACCAAGGCGGCGAATTGTTCTACACCGAATTCGAGTGCACAGAATACCCCTTGTATCCACCCACCGTTGAATTCGTGAGCGAGGATCGATCCGAGAAAGGTACCAAGAGACTTTATCCGCAAGGATTTCACACGACACCGTGTATCTGCATGCGGTACAACCGGAAAGCCTACGCCGAACGAGGCGGCCCTCATGGTGATTGGCGATTGTTAGATTGGCGTTTGCCAAGTGGCAACGGAATTGCCATCGACAGTCTCGCCCTAATGGTGAGTGATCTCCACTCGAAGATACGGCAATCGAGTGGGAGGATGTCATGAATGCGTGCGGCGTTTCCATAGTACACATTACGGACGAATTGGCACAGCAGACGGCGTCTCTCTTGCACTCATTTGCTTTGCGGCGACCATCAGAGGGTGTTGTGTATTGGTTTGGCATCGAACTTGGCGACGTAGCTGTCGTAACCACACTGATAATCCCTGACGCGGATACGCAAGATGGATGCGTACATACGTCTGTCGAAGCGAATGCTGCGGCAATAGGTGTGATCACAGGTACTCCACTCGTCTTCTTAGGCCAAGCGCACTCGCATCCGGGCAGGCATGTATCGCATTCTTCAGTCGATGACGAAGAAAGTTTTGCGCGGTTCGATGGTGCGATTTCGGTGGTGGTGCCATGGTTTGGAAGGTACGGCCTGCGAAGCAGCGAGTGTGGGGTCCATCGTCACATCGGTGGACGATTCGCGCGTGTATCCGACACAAACGCGCACCTTCGCATACTTCCAGGTTTTGCGGATCTACGGACAGCGAGCGGGAAGGGCTTGAGTGATGTTAAGTGATCTGGATGTAGCTCGAAACCATTGGCCTAGCGCGAACGCTTTCTATTTGGAACGAGACACCCGCACAGAACTGGAGGTGGCTCATTTAACGCGCTACGTTCATGTACCAATCGAGATCCACGTCGAGCCACAATTGGCCACGGATGTCACTATTCAGCGTATGGTGCTTCTCGCTGCCAATCTCACTGCGCGATGGGCGCGAAATGTAAGAGTTCTTGTTCCCGAGGTCGACCTTGCGAGCCCGCTAAGTATTCACGGCGATCGCGGATTACGTGCGAGAGTCATCAGAGAGATGTTCGAAGCGGACCCGTTCGGCAATTTCGAAGTTGGAACATTGAGGACTTCTGACTCGGAGGGCATTCGGCTTCGCGTTGGGCTAGATACGAAAACCACTTTCCCCGCTACCGAAAATGATTACTGGATTGATGCCGCGTTATGGACGGCCCTCGGTCGCCGCGGTAGGCAAAGCTCCCGTTTGGAATGTCGCGACGCTGCGGCCCCGACTGCAGCCCTCGCTGCCGCGATAGGCGCTGCGGATTTGTTTAAGAGGGCTGTTGACCATCGCCTCGACGAATGGATTGATGCGGTCGATTGGTGTACTTGGAATCACACCATTAATTCTGAGGCGCATATGCACGCCGAACCGGCTCTGGTGCCTAGTACGGCCGATGTCGGTGAATTGCTGCTTGCGGGAGTGGGTGCAGTAGGGTCAGCCCTGCTGTACATCCTCAGTTCGATGCCCCTTCAAGGACGTGTAACGCTTCTGGACCGAGATTGTGTAGAAACATCTAACCTCAACCGAGCCCCGCTTTTTACGGCGTTGGACGCATCCTTATCACGCAGAAAAACGGATGTGGGGCTGTCGCTGATGCGATTACTGAACTGCGAAGCGAAAGCTGTCTATGGGTCGTGGCATAAGCACGGGGAAGAGCTCAGTCGGGAGCGCTTTGATGTTTGGGTCAGCCTGACGAATGAGGGCGGAGCCTGGGCAGAGGTTCCATTCCAATTGCCACCGGTTGTTCTCCATGGAACCACCACCAGCGGATGGGGAATTGGTTTCGGACGCCACATTCCCCGCTTGGAAGATTGCACTGCCTGCCGTCTACCTAGACCACATGCCGAATTTCGTGGGCCATGCTCTGAAGGAGAAGTGAGATTATCGGCGCAACGCGAACCTATTCGTGCTTCTCTCCCATTTCTTTCCGCAGCGTCTGCTTCTCTGATAGCCATCGAACTAATTAAATTGCAGTGCCCGAATGCGGGTTCTCTCCCAAACGCGGTCTGTGCTGATTTCCGATACGGATTGCCTTCGGTGGTGGCCGGAAGAATCGGACCGACCAATGGCTGCCGGGGTTGTCAGATGGCAGGGCTTGCTATTTGGAATGAGCGAGGCGGGCGTGGCCGTTATGCAAGTCTCTCGTCGCATTTGGACCTCGCAATGTAAGGCGTAGAAAGATTTATGAAGTCCAACAGTCAGCGGTGGCCGCCTGACTTTTTCCCAACAGCAGTCGGAAGTTGGCGACATGCTTCGCTGTAACGAGATGAGCTAATACATTCTTCTCGTCCATAAGCACGACGACTACGAAAGCAGTCCGCCTGGCTTGATATACGATCCACCTTCACCGTCCGCATCGTATCGGGAAACGAATTCAACGGTTTTCAGCGATCGGTCAGCTATTCGCATTGCCATTCCCAGTGTCAAGTAGAAATACTGACTGTAGCGTAACCTTCTTCTGATAATCCGGGTACCTAGTTTGACCGATCCATCGTGGTAAAATCCGGGAGAACGACCTCGCAGCCCAACCGGATAGAGCGCCAGCCTTCTAAACTGGCTGTTGTCGGTTCAACTCCGACCGGGGTCGCCATCTTACATCGAAGTTCTTGGGACGAATGACCGATCCGTCAAACGCGCTCCAATCGTTCCAGCGGCTCTTTCTGACTGGAAAAATACAGCTGGAACCCGGACGCCTCGACACGAACCTTTACTCCTACGTTGATGAGATGGACGGGACAACTAGATTTACCCTCGTAAAGCTGGAAGGCAAGACAGTGACCGCATTCGTCGTGTTCGCTGAGGACGGTGCCATTGAAGGTAAGCCCTGCTTTGCTATCGGGTATGCTGTTCCCGAAGCGTATCGAAACCAAGGACGCGCAAAGGAAATTGTCAGAGCAGCCCTAGCAGAGATGCAAGGCGCGTTCAGAAGGCTTCACCCTGAATTTTATGTGGTTGCAATCGTGGGGGCCGACAACAAATTTTCGCAGCGTGTCGCTGAACAGACCATCTCCAATACGCCAGTCGCCGTGACGGACAAAATCTCAGGCTTGCCCGCGCTCGAGTACGTTCGGAGGATCGGCTGACGCCAATTTTGGTAGAATCAGTCTTTTCGCTGAATGGCTAAATTCGATCCCCAACACGCGGTTGTTCCTCCCACGAATTGGGGAGATAAAAACTCCGCTGAGCGGTTCCTCGAATGCGGCAAGTTTAGGCAGTGCGCTAGTCTAGACCTAATATTTTTGCATCAGCAGTCGCCCCCGGTGAACGTCTACCTTCTGGTGTGCCGGGAGTCTCGCTTCGACAGGGCAGGACTGGCTCAACAAATACAGATGCCCGTTCCCAATACCCGGGTAAGTCCAACCACCTACATGATTGTCAGGCAGTGGTCACCGTTCATTTCTTGCCCCCCGAAGTGTAAAGGCTACCGGAGCCAACGATGGGCAAAGATTCTCGGCGGGTTAAGATCGAAGAGAACCCAGAAGGAAGTTCCGCTCAGCAGTGTGTTCGCCAACCCTTGGGTGCAGGGTCTTGGAATTGCTTCTATCCTGACCTTCGCTGGGTTAGTGGCTGCGTTCATATTCCAAACAGAAATCAAGGTGGCTGAGATAACTTTGGTTTCAACTTTAGTCCCCACTCTCATCGCTATTTTGGTCGTCAGGTCTCGGACGCCGAGAAACACCGAATCGAGCCGCGATATGCCAAGTAAATTTCCTGAGCGAGGCGACCATCATCAATCAACGGCTACGACCCGCACCAATCCAGACGGAAGCATCACGTTTGAGTCTACCGTGGCACGGCAGATTGATCTTCGTCCTCAACTGTGGGAAGCCGTCGCAAGCAAATTCGGTAACCTCATTGATAAGCCGATTCCGATTCGGGGAGAGTGGATATATACATTCGAGACCAAACATTATCAATGATCTGTAAGACACCCTTCGGATACTGCCGTCAAGCTGTGCATCGAAATATGCAAGGAAGCCGGTCGATTACTGCTCGCCGAGCCTCCGTTTCGGCAAAAGTTCTCAGATATTGCCGCCATCACAGATGACGGGGATCGCTGGCTTTTGGCGATATATAAAGTCTCAAAGATCGGGAAGGTGACCGCGAATCTAAATAGTTCCTCGTACGGTGTCGTCACAACTGGCGAAGGCGGGGAGATTAACGATTTGCCGGGGGCGTCCCAAGTGCTGTGTCAAATGGCGTTGAACGGCTTTTAAGGAGATCAGCTCAGCCCGTGTACTTCCCATAAGGGCGATAAATCTCGATTGAAGTGGCTGGTTCAGTTTTCTGTGAAAACGGCAAATTGCGCCGCTCGCCGCAAATATTCGCAACGAAACGGAAATCGCAACTCGACGGCGACGATGCCAACGGGTGTATCACTTTTCCCCGCGCTGTAACCTTACCCGCGGGTGCTTTGACTCCGCAGCAGTCGGCCTTTAGACTGCTACCCTTTGGACGTTCCTCAGCAGACTCTTTCCACTCCGACAAAGGAGAACGCATGGTGAGAAGCGACGACTGCCAACTGCGAACAGGGCGTAAATGGAAACAATTAAGCGTCGAGGATGCTCTTCAAATCCCAAAACATGATCGATGGGCTCCGCTGCCCGAAATGTCACTGGCCCGTATGGCCCCACAAACGCGGAAAGAATGGTGCCGCGCCTCACTTTCAGCACCTTGAAATGAATCCGAAGTGTCCGCGCCGCCATGGCGCACCACTCATCAGACCCCACAAGTAGTTGTCCTTTGAGCCACCACAGAGTAGGTGCGCCTGCTTCGCTGATAGGTTTCAACAATCGAAGAATCTGTGAGTCAAAGGGGATTAGAAATCCCGGCCGTATTCGCCTCACCAAAGCCTTGGGAAATCGATAACTTGCCAACGCCGACTGGGACCTTAGAAAATTGTAATTTTCTAAGCCTGCTCAACCACGGATGAGCGGCTTCGAAATTCCTAACCACAGATCTTCTCAGAAGCTTCGATCCAGAAGGATCAAAATGGAGACTTCGAAGGTTTACGCATGATCTCTAAGGTGTCTGGCTCGACGAACCGCACCGAGCCATTCTTCGCCAGCGTTTGAGCGGAGCGCGATAACCTCAGAAAGTCATCATCACGGTCGGCTACTCTGTAGCGACCGGGCGTATCTTTCCGGGGATATTCAATGATTGTGAACCCAAAAGGGCCGAGAATGCCGACCGCTTGTACGCTATCCACATCGGTTTTGAACTGAACGATTAGCTCTCCCGTTGGGATGCTAATATGATCAGCATTTTCTTGTAATGGGATCTTGATTACCTTAGCGTTGTGGTCCTTGTCGCGCACCAGCTCTGTCAATCTAGACTGTATATCCGCGGGAGGAGTGCCCGACAGCAATAGAATGCGATAGCGGATCATCAGCGCATTTACCGTTACACCTTCAAATACATCCAGCTTACTCTCTGTTAAAATGTCCTTGAACTGATCAGAAGACATATCACTATGTACCTTAAACGCAATGATAGGTTTGTTCGAGCCTGGCAGTTGGGCTTTGGTTGAAGACGCAACCATGACGCCGATCAGGCACACGACTACGACCTGTTCTATCAGCCTAGAAGGTAGGGCGATTATGCCCAAGAACGAGCCTCACCGGTGACTCCACGACTCGGTCTTACGAGACCGACAGTAGCTAACGGCTAGGTACAGTTTTGGGCTTCCAATGCCCTGCACGCATCCACGCGTCCCCAACCTGCCGCATCGGTCCGCGAGGTTCCCTTGCGGGCAGCCGTCTGGGTAATCTTGTCTCGTATTTGTGAAGCTGTCCAGCCGGAATGGATCGACAGCAGAAGAGCGGCAACTCCGGACACGAACGGAGCAGCACTCGATGTTCCGTCGAAGTTGAACACGTAGGAGCCTCCACTCGCATTGGAACTGCCATTCAAATCCGTCGTCGCAACTCCAACGCCCGGTGCGACCACTGTCAAGGCCGGACCAGCGTTACTGGCCCACCAGTCCTCGCGGTCTCTTGAGGCACGGGTCTTGACTTCATCCCATGAGTTGCTTGCACCAACAGCGATGACCGGAACGCCACTGTTTGGACCTGCTAGACTCGCGGGAAAAACAACATTCCCCCCGTCATTTCCTGCACTGCAAACGACGACGATTCCTTTTCCTTCCCTACCGGCGGATTCTGCGTAAGCGATCGCGTCACTCACCAGTTTTGAAGGATCAATAGACCAACTTACGTTTATGACATCTGCGCGGAATTCAACAGCTTTTCGAATTGCGCTGTCGACAATGACGGGCGTTGTCCAAGTCCCGTCGGGCGAGTCTGCTCGCGTCCCCACACGGATCGGAATGATCTTCACGCCTGGAGCCACACCAACTATTCCAATGCCATTGTTGATTTGTGCAGCGATTATCCCCGCGACCAGAGTTCCATGTGAATCTGAACCTGCCGGCTGTTGCTGATTTGATTCCAATATTGCGTCCCACTCGACCATTCCATCGTCACCAGTCGCTATACTCCCCTTAAGGTCTGGGTGGTTGGTGTCAACTCCTTCATCGAGAACTGCTACTCGAATCTTGTCTGACCCTTTTGTGATTTGCCACGCTTTCAAAATTCCAATATCGGATCCGCTCTTTCCGAAATGTTCGTCCTGAATTCGATTGCTTAGGGCCCACTGCCTCGAAAAGAGCGGATCAGTCGGAACGTTTGGCGAAGGGATTGAAGCGGAGAGAGGGCCTGAATTCGAGACTTTTACCTCGGGCGCTTCCCAGCGCTTGTTCGTCCTCTCCTTTGGTTGGATAACTACAAAGTTCGGCTCTGCAAATGCTATGTTGGAGTTTCCCCGTAGTAGATTGCTGATCCTGAGAGTCGCTTCGGGGTTTCCTACACGCACCAAGAAAGTTCCGGAATCTGGACGAAGCTCCACAAAGAGGCTACTAAACTTTCGAAGAAGCTCGGACGAACTTTCCTTAGAAACTTCGTGCTTGAACTGCACAATAATCTCATTCTGTAACACTAGCTTGAGCTCGCCAATTTTATACACTGGTAACAGCGATGCTTCTTTTCTCTTGAGCGCAGTGTCTAGCGCCGCGCTTGCAGTGGTTTGTGAGGTTGATCTCCTGGCTACAAGAATGGACGAATCAGGTCTGATAAGACTGCTTTGTAGAGATCGAAACGCCAGGGCAACTTTCGGATACTTTTCTAGGGAAACACTCGGATGCAAGGTTGCTGCGACTGTTTCGTTGTCACTGCTAAGGACAATCTCCCGGTTGCCGTAGAAATATGATGGCTGTTGTCCCCATGTGTTTAGAGCATACCCCGCGAAAAAGAGACATAGAACCCAACGTCTCATCAGAGTCTCTCCTTTTTATATTCTGTTGTCTTGACATTAGAAGCATCGTAAGTTATGTCAAGTACCCTATTTTGTCCAGAAGAGATCATCGGTACGAAATACACGACCCTGGCACCGAGCCGAGGTAACGACATAAAACAATCTTCAATGAGAGTGATCCCTGAAGCTAAGGAGCCAAAATGAGAAATTACAGCAAACAACTACTGGCGACCGTTGTGCTCTTTGTTTGCCTCGTCATCCCAAACTCCTCGATGGCGCAGAAGAAAGGCGCTACAGCACCTTCGACGAGTTCAACTCCTTCAAACAACGCGGCACCACCGAGCTCGCCCGGCGGCGGGGGCGGCGGGTCAGGTTTACAGGGATACTCCTTCACAAGAAGCGAATGGGAAAAACAGCTCACTCAAGTACCCAAGGCCAGTGATTTCGCTCCTAACCTGAGTGAGAAAGACATGGTTTTTGCGTGCTACCGGGTAGCAGTTGCGAACAATGCAACCACGCCATTTATCCTCGAAAATACTTTCCTCGACGCCACGCCTGACATACCTGTCTGGCAGGCGGGACATCCTTACACCAATCTGAGCTGGGTCTATTCGTCACACAATAATGGGCACTACTACGAGGTCCAAGGAGACGGTACGTCCGGAACGGTTGAGCCAGTGTTCCCGGAAAACGGAAGCCAGGTCACGGAAGCTGGCGGTACTCAACTGGTTTGGAAGGACATGGGAAAACTAGGTTACAGTCCCTTTATTCTACGGTGGGCCCCACAAACACGTTATTCAGGTGGCGATCTGGTGACTTCAGCAAAAGCCAATGGACACTATTACGAAGCACAGAATTCCGGGACATCTGGCGAGAGTGAGCCGAATTTTAGACATACCAAGGCAGGTCAGCAACTTGCGGAGTCTAGCGGCGGCCTGCAATGGAAGGACATGGGCGACATGGCGTCGCACGGAAAGCATGAATGTGCGACAGTGACCTCAGCCCATCCTTTCATCATGAATCAGAACTTGATTGTCGTAGTCGACATGATCGCTGTTCCCAAAGAAGTACAGAAGAGTTTCACGATTCTAAATTTTAATGTCACTAGTCAAGCGGCAGGGTCGATCAATCCAACTCCGGTGCAACCGGGTATCAGCGCCGGGACAACATCCTTGGCAGGGGGATCAGGTCCTCTCGCGGCTACTAAGAAAGAACCTACAAATCACCAACTCTATTATCTCACGTGGCCGAGTTTAATATCCGGTGACACGATAAATACTATAAACGTAAATATCGTATATACCCCAGTAGCACCTGCTTTGCCATGGAAGCAGAATACATTTTATCCTGCCGGAAGTATCGTAATGTCAGACAGCGGGCATTACTACTTAGCGGTTAATAGCGGGATTTCATCAGCCGATGCAAGTCCCAAATTTTCTTCACACATCCTGAAAGTCTCCACGTTTCATGAGGGTTCTGGGCTAACCTGGAAAGACTTAGGACCAACTCCACCTTCGACCGCCCCTTCAACATGGATGCCAGGTACTTCGTATGGAACGGGGGATCTCGTAATTCCACCGAGCAACAAAGCGAATGGACACTTCTACCGAGCTGTTGCACATGCACAATCGGGTGCCACTGCTCCCGGTTTCCTGAATAAAACTCATGGAGAGACTTTCGCGGAGGGTCCGAATCTTTCTTGGACTGACATGGGGACCATACCAACAGTTGCACCATTTCCGCAAACGTCGGTGTGGACGACGCAGCAGCAGTACAGCACACGCGATCTGGTCACGCCACCAGCGCCGATGATAAACGGTCACTACTATCGCGCGCAGACCAGCGGTAACTCAGCCGCGACGGCTCCTTCTTTTCCTGCGGATCGAACGGCAGTCGATGACGGTACGAATTTGTCATGGGCCGACATGGGTCCCACAATTTTAATTCCACTCCCGGCAACGTGGTCTCCGAACACCGCTTATGCGGTTGGCGCTACAGTGATTCCCGCTCCGCCGAACGGACATTATTACGAAGTAAAAAGAAGCGGCGTTTCAGGCCCCAATCCGCCTGTTTTTCCAGTGGACGGGTCGACTATGCCCGAGACCCAAGAGCTATTTTGGGTCGATTCAGGGACTACGATGCCATCGGGGGTCAAAATAAAACGTTGGGAGAGGTACACCCCGTTTATCGTGGGTGACACAATCCAAGATGATTCTACGGGACACTATTACACTGTTACTCAAGCCGGTATCTCGGGAGGAACTCCTCCGACTTTTGCGATTCCGCAACCGGAAATAGCACCCGAATCAAACAACCAAATCACATGGCAAGATTTAGGTACGACGCTTCCTTCTTCGGTGTCAACCGGGCAACCGCAGCCGAGCGACCAAACGATTCCGGTGGTGACTTACTCCTTTCCTCAGTCCCACCAACTCAGTTACTTCACACTGACCTCTGGCGTAGTCGGTAGTTCAATTCAAGGCAAGACATTCGTGAATACCAACTTGCCGACGGCAAGTTCACCCGCTTGGAAATCCTTCAACAACGGCCACATCGTCGATCCAATCCTCGCTCTGGTTGTCTACGTTAAGCCTGTGGATGCGGAACGAGCATGGCGGTTTAGGGTGAAGGATCTCTTTCCTGCACCAACCATTGCTTTCTCGTTGTCTTCGCCCTCCAGCAATTTCTATTTCGGCGCCAGTAGCGGTTTTTTCAGCCACAACATTCAACTAGTGTACGGTCTTAGCTTGGCCAAAATAAACGTCCTGCAACCGGCCTCACTACAGCTGAGCGCCACAACACCAGCGACGCGGTCCCAGTTTGCGACGGGAGGATTCGTTGGAATATCCTTCAACATCCTTGGGTTTATAACGAGCTTGCCTGGTTTGTGAAACCTTATCGAGAAGCCCAGTCTTGAACTTGCCCGAACTGTGCTTCTCGCACCAATGATTGCTTGTGCTCGAAGCAGATCTCTAGCAACTTGCAGCGGATTTTGAACTCTGGGAGGCGCGATGAATACGTACGTCGATGGAGTAATTTCATGACGAGAGGTTGTCTCTTCCGTTATCTGGCTCAGCCCGTGCTCGTTGTGTGCGGCTGCCTCGTGCCCCTATTCGCAGCAGATCCGGGCAAGGCTCGGAGCCCCGTGTTCCCGGACTGCTTGAATCTTTCACCCTCAACGGACCAGTTTCGCCCAACAGATCACCCAGACTGCAGCAAGGATGCCTTGGATCTCGGTAATGACAAGGCCGTTCACGATGGAGAGACACTTCTGAACCTGGCTCCGCGAGAGGTAAGTTTCATCGGTTGCGAGGCTGCACCATTTGTTACGTTTCCAGCCGCGGGACCTAACTCGAAGTTCAGAATCTATTACCCCACCGGCGTCCAGCTCGCGCACGACAAGTATGTCGCCCCTCTTCTCCATGAGATGGGACACGTGTTCCAGCTCAAGCAGGCGGGAAGCTATGCAAACCTCAAAGCCTCCCTCGACGATTCCATCGAAAGAATCGAGCTAGGTGCCGATTTTATAGCCGGCTTCGGGGCGAACCATCTCGGCCTCGAGCCCAACGCATTTCTAATCAACCTCAAGTTGGTCGGCAATTATAATAACAACGACCTCGAGTCCCACGGCCGTCCTGAAGACCGTGTTTTTGCATTCCGGAATGGTTACTTCTACGAAGAAGGGCAACCATCCACCGTTGCCGACTCATACGCCGACTTTCAGGACAATCGATTCTCCCAGATCAAGCACCAGTAAGGAGGTTCGATGAACTCGCGTCCATTTCTAGTCAGTCTCTGTTGTCTCTTGCAGATGTCCGCGGGAGCTCTTGCACAGAACCTGCCGCTCGACAAACTCTCCGACTGCAATTTCCTTGATCAGACTCTGAGCACGCTGCAGCAGCCAGTGTCCCGCTCCTGTCGCTCGCCGCGCAATCAGCTAGAGGAGCGGTTGATGTCCAACTTACGGATGTCATCCCGCCTTAACGCATGCCTCCTGGCAGCGCCGCCCGCCGCTCGCCTGAAGAGTTTTAGTTGCATCGATCTGGATATCCAAGGTAACCGCGAGCTTGTTTGCTTTCGCCCAATCGATGATAGTGTGCTTCGGAAATATCAAGACAACTACGATCCGGCGCTGTCCTATCGTTACAAGGAGGGTGCCGCGAATTGCCCGAGTACCAATCGAGACGCCTCCGAGGCGCCCAACAGCCTTTTTCCTCAATTGCTCTACCCCATTGCCAAGGCCAGCTTCGGATTTGTCGTCGGCCTTGGTGATTCCCGGGTTCCTCTTGCTCGTGCCTACCACGGCTTCGGCAGTGTGGCTCCCGACCTCGCGCTCAGCGGCTCCGCCATCGAGGTCTTCGATGTCGCTCAGTACAAGTCAGGACAGGAAAACCCGGGCGTGGCAGACTCCACTGACTCCGACGAAGATTGGAAGTTTCAAATAACCGATATGCCGAAGGAAGCCCAAAGGGATTTCGCTCGTCCATTTGAGGAGGCATCCGGTGAGCGCATCGGCGTCAGGATTCGGATGATCACGATCAGCACCAATCATACTTCCAGCCTTCCTTTTCGGGATCGCAAGGACGATCTCGACAGTTGGCAACAAGCAATCGCCAGCTATTTGAAGGATGAAGGGTTTCGCAGTCTCACCCGCCAGGAGTTGGCAAGCACTCCCTTTCGCAATACCGATGCCATGCGCGACTTCATGGTCAAGCACATGCCCTACGGGAGTAGCGATTTCATTCGGCGGACACTGGGACCGCACCTGGTCTTCCTCGTGAACGACGACGATAACGACTGCAACAAGGTTGCAGAAGCACTGGTTGCTGAGCCTGAGGAAGGGGTGAAGAACGATCACGGGGGTATGGGGTTTATGGTCTTCACGGTTGGTAGATGCCGTGATGGCGGTAGTCCTGACGCGGTATTGGACGACGTAATTCAGCGGGAAACCGAAATATTGGAAAAAGAGGCAAAGCGACCGTGAAAACGAGCCTACTCCTTCTCTTTATTCTTCTCGTTGTTCCGAGTGACGAACAAGCCGACCCTGAGCACCCTCGCATTCAAACGTCTTCGCAGGAATTCGTGCAAGGTACCGTGGCTGCTCTAAAGGTCATACAGACGTCCAACTTCGAAGAGGGTGTCGAGACACCGGGTCTCGAAGCCAGTTCTAACCAGGATTTCCAGAGACTCATCGACGAAATAAACGCAAAATCGCCGATTGCCGGCGTCGGCAGAGGCGACGGGAGCACTAACTACGACGTGATTCTTCAGCCCGGGCACTATTTGCGTACTTCGGGGCGCACAGGTACGCATGGAAAATTCGTTTCCGAACAAGGTCTTGTCGCATATATAACCAATATCGTCGCAAGCATCCTCCGCCGTACCGGAGAGTCTGTGCTCGTCGTGCCCGCCGACAACTACCTGCACCCAACTCGTTTCGGGGCGGACTTCAATGGATTGCACAGTAGGGTCTTTCTCGCGATTCACGCTGACGGTAGCGATCAGCCCTGCACTACGGGCCCTAGCTTGGGTTACCAGAAACCGGCCACGGCCATCGCCATGAATTTCGTAGCCTTAGGTCTGGCCGACGCGCTTGGCTACAAGTACGATGACTTCCGAAAAAACTTCACTGCCAATGAAGCCGACTATTACATGTTTCGTCAGGTTCGGGCCGCCCGTCTAATGGGCCTCCTCGAAGTGGGCGAGCTGACTTGCGAGAAGTCTGAGCGGGCACTCATCACATCCTCTCACGCTGTTGGCGCCAATGTTGCCCGCGCCGTCGATTTCATCCTTCGCACCCCCGAGGGTGCGACAGGAGCGAAGTGATAGCAGCGGGAGGGAATTGGAGCTAGCCCGGTAGAATTCTGAATGAGACAGCAGTTATTAGATTGCTTTTCCACAGCAGTCCGGTTGCTCCCAGGTTGCAGTTTCTGCCGGACTTTGCCTTGCTTTGCAGGGCTAAAGGCTTTATCTTCTTCCACCCCAACAGGCTCAGGAGAACTCATAATCCGGTGGTCATCGGTTTAATTTCAGCATTCTGCCCAGGTAACTGGAAGGAGCGAGGCAACGGCAGCAATGGAAACTGTAACTTACTATCGGCGTGATAGTTGCTGGACGATTTACTGAAGCATCTGATTCGAGACTGCAACAGATGCTGATTCGCTTGAGCGTTGACGGAGCAGCTCAAGCTTGCGTATCGCATCGACCCGATAATCCAGGATCGCTTTCGAATAGGTCCCCAATAAACTGCCTGCATGCCCCATCAACTGAGAGACAAATACATCGGGTACGCCCGCCGCACTCAAGCGACTCGCGAACGTAGCACGTAAGTTGTAAATCGGAAAGAAACCAATCCCAGCCGTCTTTAATGCAGTTTTCCAAGATCTACGCACACTCCTCAGGTGCACCGACGAATCAGATGGGGCAGGGAAGACGAATGGCGAGAATTGCGGTCCGGTCAAGGTCCTCCAATTCAAGAGTTCCCGTTTGCAGAAGTCAGAGAGGGGAATCATTCGTCGGCCGGCTAAGGTCTTGGTTTGAGCTATCGAAACTGTACCTTGCTCAAGATCGAGCTCCATCCATTTGAGTACCAGGGCTTCTCGTCCGACGCGCAGTCCAGTTTCGGTTAAGAGCACACAAAGGGCGCGAAGCAGTGGATTGCAAGCTGCTAGCAAACGTAGTTCTTCCTCGAGAGTCAATATCTTGGGCTGGCGACGCTCCTTGCGTTCTTCGAGGAAGTCAACGTTGTCAAACGGGTTTTTGCCGATGAATCGTTGGCGCGTGGCTTGTTTCAGGCACCAACGAAGGAGGGAAAGATCGCGATTAATTGTCGCCGACTTGACTGCCTCCTGCCTCCGGGCCCTCTTGAATGCCTCGACGCGCTCAACTGTGACTTGAGAAATCTTTGCTTGCCCGAAAAAAGCGAGGATGCTGCTGAGCGATGTTTCGTACCTTCGTTGCGTATTCGAGTTAGAGACGGCGGCGATGCATTCCTTGCACCAGGATTCAAGCGACGGTGGATTACTGCGGGGCAGATCGTATCTGCCCTCTGCTACCTCCGCTTGGCGAATGCTTAGCAATTTCTCGGCAAACTTCTTCGATGTCGAATGACTCGATTCGAATATCTGGCTGCCGGCCACCGAATAGTTAATCCACCAGATTCGCTTTCCCGATTTTCGAAATTTTCTGTAATAGACACCCACGTTCCGTCACCCCGTAAGCATGTCGATTCCGCTGTGTTTTCGCTTGAAACCACCTGTTTGAAAAACCCTCCCAAATCCGGCTATTTCAACCACCTGAATTACTAGCTTTCTAGGTGGAAACTCCCAGGCAGTGAAGTGTTTGAAAATCATTTGTTTTTCAAACACTCGATCTCCTACCGCTGCACAACGCATAGACCCGCCACAAAGGGACATTAAACTTGCGCGCTAGGACCCGAAGACTGGAACCTTTATGTTCCCGTTCTCGTTTCAGGCGCCCAATCTGTTCCGCTGATAAGAGACAAGTCCTGGGACGACCGAGCGTTTTGCCTCGATCTCTAGCGGCCGCAAGTCCAGAACGAACCCGCTGACAGATTAGGTCCCGTTCGAATTCCGATATGGAAGCAAAAATTCCGAAGACCAATTTCCCGTTAGGTGTGGTTGTGTCGATGTTTTCGTGCAGGCTGATGAAGTGAATCCCGAGGGTATCAAATTCTGCTAATGCATTGACCAGATGACGCAAGCTCCGAGCAAATCTGTCATAACGGTAGACGACCACGGTATTGACGAGGCGCTTCCGGCAATCCTTCATCAGAAGATCTAGTTGAGGACGGACGCTAGCGCTCCCGGAAATTCCATGATCGATATACTCCCTGTAAATCTTCCAGCCCCGGTTCTTGCAATGCGCTCTGAGTTCTCGAAGCTGCATATCTGGACGCTGTCCTTTCGTTGCGGTTGAAACCCGGGCATAGATGGCAGCAATTCTTGATCGCTCGTTCATCGGGGTCTCCTTTCAACTTCTTCCAGAATCTGAGACCCGAAGCTTAAAAGGGCAACCTAAATGGCTCGACGGTCGCGTCTCCTCGAAAAGTGATTTCTAGCTTTCTTGCCAATCGGCCTGTTGCTCAAAGTGGTCTTGCCCTTTCTTGTTACCGATTTCGCCGGGTTGTCCGTACGGATCCAGGCGCTCGCAATAACGACGACTGACTTCCCGTTGACTCGAAGCTTTGTTCTTCTAGGGCCAGTAGACGTAGCTACGACAAGCGTCTTTCCAGACTTCGACGGCCTGGCGGGCCTAATCCGAGGCAGCGTAATGACAACCATTCCTTTTCTGAACTTAGCTTTCATTCTCTTTTTCTCCGGTTTTGATTTTCGTCCAAAGCGGGTTGGCTCATCTCTGCAAGCCATTCCCTGATCGCGGGGAGTGAAAATCGCAAGCACCTCTTCGAGAGCTTCACGCAAGGGATGCGATGCTCACTCACCATGTGATACAAGCCGCCGACCGAGACCCCGGTCAGCGCAGAGAGCTCACGAATATCGATAAGCAGCTTTTCGGTCATCTCCGCCACCGCTCTTTCCTTCATTGACGCCTTTCAGCCGCTAGACCCGCTAGACCTTCGGTTTTCTGCCGCAATTACTCTTTTTCACGACCTGCTAGAACGTGGTTCTCTAGCGTTCTGCGAATCATAGTTTTCGACCCGCTCTACGCGGATTCTAGCGGGCCTAGCGGCTCAAGACGAAAGATAGGAATCAAACACCGGTTGAAGATCCTCGCGATCGTAGCCACGTGCGTTGCCGTTCTCGCCCATCCATATCTGTCGCGAAGACACGTGAAAGGGTCTTAGCATTCGCGCTAACCGCATCGGAGTTAGGTCACTCCACGGGCCCTCTTCGATACCTTTCAGCTTGAAGAGCAATTGTTGGGTTGTAATTCTTAGTGAATCTTCTGATCGCAAAATTCGCCGGATGTCGGAAAGAAGACGGATGGCATAGGACTCGTCCACATCCAGCGCATTTTTCGCCCTGCCGAGCCGAGTTGCTGTTTGTTGCAGTTCTTCGAGACGATTTGGAACAGCGACAGCGGCGATTGCAAATAGCGGTGCCCAATTGTCGGCTTCGCGATCTTCCAAGAACTCGAGGGGCTGATTGAGGTACTTTGCTTCAACTTGTGCCTTATGTTTTGCTGCCCAAACCTCTGCTAGGGCGGCGCGGCGCCGACCCTTTTCGCTCACTTCTCGATACCGATGCCTTAAGACCGGCTCTTCCTTCCTCCTGCGTCGCATTGTCACAATTAACGAGCGGTCACGAAATGTGTCTGGCAGATTGCCAATCGCGGAAAGAACCTTCGGGCAGAAAACCGAAAATTCTGTTGGTGTGTGATCTTTTCCGACACAGCGGATGATGCTGACGCCTTTGCGATGACCTGCATTCAGAAGGGAAAGCAGAAATTGGGCGCGTTCCGATTTTCGGTTTGCTAGGGTTTCGGCCTCGTCGATTATCATCGTCGGTCGAAATGCTTGAATCGTACGAAAAAGCGCGGCCTCCGAGATATTTGCAGTCGACTTCGTTCGGGCCGATGCCAATCCAATCAGCTCCGCAAGAAGAGTCTTCCCGCATCTCTTGGCTGGCGAAGTTATACAAAGGTAGGGAAACACATCGAATGATTCGTATAAATGGGTTCCGACCACCCAAAGAGCGATGACGAGAGCGATTCCTGAAGGAAGAATCACTCTCCTCTGGAAGAACAGCTCGAGCTTGCGTATTAGCTTGCCGCCCCGCAACAACGGCACCGCCGGTAGCGGTGGGTCGTCGCTTGGGCCGGTGGCCGCCCGCGGTGGTTCCACCTTCGGATCAAATCTCGGGACTGCGGCTACTAACTCCAGCAACTTCTTCTTGGTGCCGCCGTCGTTTTCAATCCAATCGTTGACATCTTTAGTGTCGGGAGAATGGTGGTACAAGGCGAACCTCCTTGGCGTATCGTGATACGGACCGGGCGACGTCCAATGCGTGCCTTCGCCCCGGCTCATCATCGTCCTGAAGAATGATTACCTTTTTCCCCTTCAGGACCTTGGAATATTCATCTGTCCACTTGCCGGCGCCGCCGGGATTGCACGTTGCAACTAAGCCCCACTTTCGAAGGCTCTCGACGTCCTTTTCACCTTCCACAATGAAGACTTCGTCAGCTGCGATGACTTCAGGGAGATGGTATAGAACCCGACGTACCCCATTCATGTTCCACACCCAGCCGCCGGATTCAGCGGGCCGCCGAAAACCGAAACTCTTAGGATCGAACCTGACTTGCTGAAATAGAAGGTCGCCCTCCTCATCCAAGTAGGGGTAGGTCTTCTCAATTGTTCTTGCTCGCCTCTGTTTTTCGTCGCTGAGCTTTCTCTTACCCATCCGTTTCGTCCTTCGCTCGAACTGAGCGAGGTTTCCTTTCGCGCCGCAGCCGTGACAGAAAAAAAGCCCTCGTTTCGCATCGATGGAAAGGGAGGGGCGGTGGTCATCATGAAATGGGCACCGCCCAAGTCCCTGATAGCGTTTCCAGTGAATCCCTAAGAGCACTGAGTCAAATCGCCCGCGCAGATCGGATGACTTGGAAGCCATCGGCACTCTAGACGCGATCATCAGAAGGACCGTCACCCCGTCGCTTGCCGAATTTCTTGGGCGAGCCGCTTCTCACCCAGGCTTTCAAAAGTCGCCTGATCGGTGCAATTTCCAAAGAGGTGTCACCGTTTCCAGGGGGCGAAATCGTGATTTCTCCGAGTGGGTGAAACCATGAAGCGTCACCCGATAGCCGTGATTCGAACTTTTCGACCCCCCCATCCGCTTGGATTCGGCCCGCGGGGAACATTCCGACCTCGTGAAATCTGTCTGCGTAACAGATCACGTAAACATAAAATTTACTTGGACCTTGTTTTTTTCTTTTCATCTTGGCTCCTCCGTAAGTTTTCCTTCTGCTTGCATTAAGTCAGAGGTAGCAGTAACGGGTCGCGGGACAAATTCCGGCACGGGAAAAGGACCAATCCCGTTTTTTGAATCAGATTAGGGCAGACTTGTCGAAGGGCTTTAAGTTCGAGGTCGGTAACGAAAAACTGAATCGCTTTGACGTTCGTTTTCCATAATTCGGCGTCTTGCTGTTTTTACACGTCGTGGATCATATGCTTCGGAAAACGCTGCCATGAATGCTGCGGAAATGATCCGTTCATAGTCAATTGGGCGGAGCGCAGCACCCGTCGATGTCCCACAATTTCCCAGGCACTGGCTAATATTTCTTATAAACCAGTATTCAGTCCACGTGACATTGAATCCGGGTCTCTCCGAGTCATGCCCAAAAGGCAATTTCACCGTCGTCCGACTTTCAATCTGAGTCCTAAGTTCTGGAAGAATACTGGCGGAGTTTAGGTCTTCCCAAAAAAGAAGTTCTCCGATTTCATGTCTTATTAGTCTCATGAAGCTGATAGAACCGTCGCTTTCAAAGCACTCCCAAATAGAACGTAACCACTTTCCCTGACATAGACCTTTAGCTTTCTCAAGCGACTTTAACGCGTTGTACATATGTGCGCGGATTTGAACGATCTGTATTCTTTCCTTACGCAATTTTCGTGCTTGTGCTCTTGCGTCGATTCGCCGCTGTTCCAGCTCATTCTTTTCCTTCGCTAGCGCATATATTTCTCGGAGCGCACTCTTTTTGTCCGTACGTCGGATTGCCTTGAGTGCAGGGGACATTCTCTGTGCGAAACGCTTGAAAAGTAGGGGTGTCTCGTGTGGTACGTACCGATGGTTATTTAGCTGCAATTCTCGCGGTTCCGTCTCTCCAGGAATAGAGGAGAGATTCTGCGACATTTTTCGCATGTGGCCACCCTTTACGCTTGGCTACGATACCGCCCAGGATAGTAAACTGATCTGAAGAAGACGCGAGTGGGTATTAGCCGTCATCGTTTCGAATTTCTAGATCCGCTAGGCGTCACAAAGACCCGCCTCAGGGCAAAATTTCAGATCTGGACGGCGCCTAGCCGGTGGATTTCCTCACTTTACGCGAGATTCGTGCCGGGTTCTAGAAGGAAGCAGAGGTATATCCCCTCGGCTCAGTCAGGCTTCTTGCCTTGGAGCCCTTCCCGAAAGGCATTCCCCCAACTCATCTTTCTTCTGGAATCTGCCGAAGGGTTAACTACGGACGCAGAGACTACGCACCAAACATGAAGAAAAATACCGAAGAGAAATGCAAAAGCGCCGAAGAGGGAAGCGAGGAGAGTCGATATGAAATAGCCCATCGCCACCACCATGAACCACGCAATTCCCGCCCCAATTCGTCCCGTATACATTTGCCCTGCGCCTGGAATAAACAAGCTTAAGACCGCAGCAGTGCCGGGATTCCAGGGCGCCGTCACGGCAGGCGTTCGAGATGTACGGAGCGAATCGTCTAGATACTCACCGCAATGCTTGCACTTGCGTGCGACCGAAAGAACCGATTCGCCGCAAAACGGGCAAGTCTTAGTGCCACCCGATCCTGCGGCCTCGAGACTTGCGGCTTTCCTAACCTGCATCGCAGCCTGACTTCTCTCCCTAGCCAATCTTCCTCGCCGGGCTAGGTACGCTAAGCCCACTACGCCGAGGACAATCAAGATCAAGGAAATTGTTGTTCCGATTGTAAGCACCGCTTGCCCTCTCGAAAAGTGACCGCATTCTATTATCCGATTTTGGGATATTCAACCTCGTTAACATAAAACGGCAGGGCTTTCGCAGCACCTCTACATCGGAGAAAGTCCTGAAGAGCCGAGAATACGTCCGACAGTACCGACTGTTTCTCCAACGCCTCAAACGAGCGCGGGAAGAAGCAGGATTGACCCAGATTGCTGTCGCCCAGAAGCTTTCACGTCCTCAATCATTTATCTCCAAGTGCGAATCAGGGGAGCGTCGCGTGGACTTCGTGGAGCTTCGTTACCTTGCCAGAATTTACAGAAAGCCTATTTCATACTTCGAGACTTCGTAGCATCGGTGTGACGTGTTCCGGGAATTCGTCGCATCCGATAAGCTTCAGCTTCAGGACCAATCTGCCCTCTTTGACTGCACCTTTCCATCTGTGTAGCGCCTTTTGTGGTGTTCTAACGACCAAGGCCTCAAACAATTCACGAATCCGGCGACGCAGCAACAAACGCGCTAGGTGAACTGAATGAAGGCTAGTTTTTTCCGTCGGCGCTTCCTCAGCAAGAGAGAGCGAAAACAGTGTTTTTCGCGTTCTGCTGCTTTTCATGCGGGACAGTTCGTACGACACCGCTACGAAGAGCTGACTAGCGGGAATGATGATCGTACGGTGGCGGCTTGATCTTCATCTTGGGTCTTGGGGCGCATTATTTCTTCTTAGAATTATAAAAAATATAAAGTCTTTGAATATTCACTTGACTCGAAGATACTTGCGGGATATATAGCGCCAACAGTTTTCCTGGGGGCGCTTATGAACCGATGCCTTGCGCTATCTGGTTCCGGTTTTCTTCTCCTTTTCTCATTTGTCCAACCCGCCTCCTCGCAGACTCAGACATCGACTCAAACGCTGGTCCGCGATCCACAGGCTCTCGCTCTCTTGCAGGGAGCAGCGACAGCTATGGGAAGTCCCCAGCCGACGGACTCCGTTGCGAGCGGCTCGATCACGACCGTGGCAGGTTCGACGACGGATTCTGGGACGGTCAGGATTCTGACGAAAGGGACGAGCGAGACCGCCGTAGAAGCGCAAATGGCGAGCGGTTCAAACTGGTCAATAATTTACGCGAACGGAGAAGCGAATAGGGTGGATAGCACCGGCAACGTTGCCCTCCCACTTGAACAAGTTGCATCTTCGCAATCGACATATTTCCTATTGCCAGTGATTTCCGGAGTCCTAGCGAATTCAGATGCGTGCTACCAATACATCGGACTAGAAACGCTCAACGGCGCTTCCGCGCAACATATTCGCGTATGGAATAGCTTTAATTCCACCGCGAGCATGCAATTTCTGTCCAGCTTTACCAACCTCGATCTCTGGGTCGATCCCACATCCGGATTGCCCACTCAAGTTTCATTCGTCAGTAGAAGCGGCGGAGGATCGGCCCCGAAGATCCCAATTACGGTTTCCTATTCGAACTACCAGAGTGTCAATGGAGTTTTATACCCTCATCAGATCCAACAGACGGTAAACGGAACTCTGTGGGCCACAGTCACGATTCAATCTGTCATCTTCAATTCTGGTCTGAGTGACTCGAATTTCCCAGTCACAGCGGAGGCGAACTGACATGCGCAAACTGGCATTCTTTCTCGCGATCGTCCTTCTCAGCTCGCTTTCGGCCTATGCGCAGACCACCGGCACTCCGCCGTTTAGCTCTCTCAGTCGATCTGGTTTCGATGTTATCAATAATCAGAATTTGAACGCGTATTTCTCCATACCCGTTTTCTCAAGCGCTGGTCGCGGTATGCCCCTTACTCTGAACCTGGCAAACAACTCTTTGATTTGGCAGCCGGTACTAGTAGGCAGCACAACGACGTGGACGCCCGTGGCCGACGTAAACGGCAACCCGACATGGGGTTGGCAGAAGGACATGCCGCCGGGCGGCACTGTGAACTACCAGACTACAAGCTCCCAAGTGAAGTGCTTTACTAGCGGCAATAACTGGTATTGGGCGACAATCACTCATTACAGATACTATTCCTATATCGACGTGTACGGCACCGGCCACGGATTTGGCATTTCAATCCAGGAAAGCGATTGCCCTCTCTACAACACTGGCGGCACGTTCACCGGCTCCGCAGGCGACGCTTCCGGGTACTACATGGATGCGACCAATCCAGTCGCGCCAAAAGTTACGAGCGCGAGCGGGATCCAAGGCGTAAATGGAAGTGGCACATCCATTGATACAAATGGAAATTACGTCACGAAGACGGTCGTAAGTTCGACTGAAACAGACTGGACGGATTCCGTCGGAAACAAGGCGCTGAAAATACTTTACACAGGAAGCAGTTCAAACCCAACTCAGATCCAGTATTACTTCTTGGACGGCACCGGTTCGTCCAACTATCAGATCATTACCCTGAAGTTTATCGCCCTCAGCATTAAGACGAATTTTGGCTGTACCGGCGTGGGCGAGTACACGAGCCCGGGTTCGGTCTACTTGCCGCAGGAACTCGACATTCCTTCACCTGTGTCTGGCACGATTTCCTACAAATTCACCTATGAGCCTACCCCGGGACATTCGGGCTATTATACCGGGCGAATAAATACCGTCACACTGCCGACTGGTGGATCCTACGAATACGACTATACAGGCTCATACGATGGAATCAACTGCGCCGACGGAACGACCCTAGGCATAAACAGAAAGATTACAAACGGAAGCGATAACGCTACTTGGAACTTTGTCAGAAATACCACAAACTCCACGACGACCGTCACGACCCCCGAGCTGGCCGACACCTCAAGCGCCAATGACGCGCTGTACACCTTTAATGGATCAGCCCAGGAATCTTCTCGAATTATTTACAGTAACCATCCCGGAACAACGGTTCTTCGAACTATCAACACAACTTGGGCGACTAATGGCACTCCCGCCACGCAAGTCACCATTTTGGAGGACCCTAACCAGACACAATCGAAGGTAACAACGTCCTTTGATTTGTATGGGAACCTCCTAAGTGAAGCCGAGTACGACTGGGGTGCTGGAGCGCCGGGCGGCCTAATCAGAACAACATCTCTAACATACATGACAACATCGCCGTACACGTCGCGGAATATTGTCAATCTCCTGACTCAAAAGCAGATTACGGATTCGACCGGAGCGGTCCAATATCTGCAGAACACCGCGTACGATGGCGCAACGCTAACATGCACAACCGGCGCAGCTCAGCATGACGATACAGACTTTCCATGCAGTATGGTCTACCGTGGCGACCCCACATCGGTCACGACGTACCAAACACCGGCAGGACCTTCCGGACCAATCACGAAGAACTTCACTTACGACTGGTTCGGGAATTTGTTGACCGCTCAGGTCAACTGCTGCCAGCTGAAAACTTGGGCATACACTTCTACGACTCAATATTCGCAGCCCGATTCGGAAACGAGCGGCAGCTCTTCTCCTCAGCTCACGATGAGCGCTACGTACAACATCTACACGGGGAGGATGGTGACGAGTACTGACGCGAACGGGCAGGTCACTCACTACGGTTATGATTTTCTACGGCGTCCGACTAGCGTAGAGCGTCCGGACGGAACCACGATATCGCAGAGCTACAGCGATACCAGCTTTACATCGACCGTCGCCTTCCCGATTGATAGTTCTGGTGACAAAATACAACAGATCAGCGCGGTCGATAGTCTCGGCTCTCCGAACCTAAGCACGATCGAGGACGGAGTTGGCAATGTGTATTCTGCTGTCGCGACCTCTAATAGCCTTCTGGGACGACAGTATCAGACGAGCAATCCCTATACCTCCGGGTCACCCAGTAACTGGACGGTCAGCAAGTTCGATGCGCTCGGGCGACTAATGCACGCGACTCTGCCAGATTCTTCAGTGAACTCGTATTCCTATTCAGCAAACACGGTTACCGTGACCGACCCGTCTTCAAAAAAACGTGAATCAGTCGTCGACGCCGCAGGCAGACTGACATCTGTATATGAACCCGATAGCAGTAATTCGCTGACGGTCCTGACGAGTTATGCTTACACAGTGCTTAATGGTTTGGCTACCGTGACCGAAGGATCCCAAACTCGCACGTACACGTACGATGGTCTTGGTCGCTTGCTCACTCGGGCGGAGCCTGAGATCAAAAACGCAGGAGGTCAAGGCCAATATCAGTACGTCTATAACAGCTACGACCTCGTGACGCAGCGAACCGATCCTCGCGGCGTGATCACCACATATGGATACGACAATTTAAACCGGCTTCACACGGTTAGTTACAACGTCGGCAGCACGGGAGTGGCAACAACGGCAGGCGTAACCCTGACCTACGGCACGACTCCTTCCTCGAACAACAACGGGCGTTTGACTGTGATGGCGGACGGAACAGGCTCAGAGAATTACTCCTACGACATTCTTGGACGGCTGACTCAAATGAACAAGGTCATCGGCTCACAATCGTTCCCCATAAACTATCAGTACAATCTTGGAAACGAACTGACCCAGATCACGTATCCCTCGGGCCGCGTCGTCCAGCAGGCCGTAGATCCCATTGGTCGTCTTTGCGCGATCGCCCAGACGGCATCGAGCTGCACCTCAAATACGAATCCGTACGCGAATACGTATCAGTACAATGCAGCCTTCCAATTAACAAGTTTCAACTATGGGAATGGAGTAGCTGCGAGTTTCGTTTACTCGCCAGACCGTCTTCAATTGACAAGCCTCAGCTACGTGAAGGGAGCTAGCACATTGTTTAGTTTGAATTATTGGTACAAGCTGGATCCAACAAATTGTCCGGCGGGTACGACAAACAATAACGGGCAAATTCAATGTATAACTGACAACGTCGATAATGGACGAACGGAGAAATATAGTTACGATAATCTGGGGCGGCTCTTGACGGCCCAGACTACGGGCTCGAGCGGCTATGCTGCTTGGGGGCTGTCGATGACCTACGACCGGTATGGGAATAGATGGGGACAGGCCGTTACGGCGGGGACTGCGCCTTCAAGTTCTGTGAGTGTCGACTATTCGTCGAACCGCATTACAACGACCGGCTATTCCTACGATTCAAACGGCAATATGACCAATGACGGTTCGAACACATTAACGTACGATGCTGAAAACCGCGCCGTTACAACCAATGGGAACAGCGGGACGTACACGTACGATGGCAACAATCTTCGTGTAACGAAGTCATCAGGAGCGACGAGCACCGTGTATATCTACTCCGGCGGGACTGACATCGCCGAATACCAAAATGGTGCCCTTCCATCTGCGCCAACGAATGAGTACGTCTATTCCGGAAATCAAATCGTCGCTGGAATCCAGAGCGGTTCGACTTACTATTTTCACTACGACCAACTTTCTCCCCGCGTCAGGACCACGTCAAGCGGATCCATATATGACCAAAAGGGTACCTACCCGTTCGGCGAAACTTGGTACGCGACCATCTCAAACCCTGAATTTGATTTCACGAATTACCAGCGCGATTCTGAGTCCGGCAACGATTACGCTTATGCGCGCTTCTACGTCAATCGGCTCGGGCGCTTTTCGTCTCCGGACCTCGTCGGTGGGTCAGTGACAGACCCACGGTCGATAAATCGCTATTCGTACGTCGTGAACGACGCTAGCAACTCGACCGATCCTACTGGTCTGTGCCCTTCTTGGGGTCCGCTTACAGTACGGGGTAAAGTCCTCTGTACTTCGGCAAGCGGTCCGACTGGTGGTTCTGAAGATGATGCCCTCGGACCGGACGCCGGTATATACAGCGGATTTTCGTTTTGGGATCTGCTAGCAGGCGGCGTTATTGGTCCGGGCGTCAGCTTTGGCTCTGACGGCAACATTCAATTTCTACCGCCGGATTGGGGGTCCCCTAAATACAACGGTTCGGAGCAATTTGCTCCGACCGCCAGCGCATTGTTCCAAAACCTGCTGGTAGCGCCATCCCCGCAAACGCGCGATAACGGATTTTGGTGGTCGGCAGGTATGTTACAACTAGACGCTCCTGGTTTCTTACTTCCCGCATCAATTGCGGGAGTTGAGCCACAGAATTCCGGAAATAAAGATGACAAGAAAGTTGATAACAAGAGTTGGGGCAAGTGCGTGCTAAAGGAGGGGGCCCGCGGTGCAGCGATCGGGGGATTAATTATCGGCGCAATCGGATACGTCGCCGGGTTCAGCCTTGGTGCGATCGTCGCAGGAGGCCCGGGCGGTGAGGCAGGCGGGATCGCTGGCGGACTGAGCGGCATTATTGACGGATCTCTCTCGGGAGGCGTCACCGGTCTTATCTATGGAGTGGTATTTTGCAAAAGCTCTTGAATTGAATCAAATTGATTTGGAATTGGAGGGGCGACAGCGATGCCTAAACGTGCCAGTGCTAGGAATCTACTCGCCCAACTCGCAGTTGGACTGTTCGCACTGATTGTATTGTGGTTAGGCACACACGTTTTTCAAACAGAGGCGGACCGCTTCAATTTGGGCTGGATTATCGTGGTTGTTTCGGCGACAGGTTTTGGTACGATCCGACAAGAAAGAAGAGTTGGGCATAAATACCCGGGACAGTGGCTGATGATATTGCTACCGGGGCTGGTATGCCTGATCCTAGATATCAAGGCACTATCCGCCCTACAGAAATCGCTGACCTCTCCAACCGAAGAGAGTTTCGGCAGATTTGCAATGCTTTTCGCTATGCTAGTCTCTGCATTACTGCTGTGGATAGTTATTTTCCCGTTCGATCGGCTTTTCGGCCCATTTAGAACATCAAGCTCGAAATGGTTATGGGCCGTTTTTTTCTTTGCGTCAGGATCAGCGCTAGGAATCTACATTGTCCAAAGAACCTGGCGGGTCGCACGGATTGGTTTGGACGCGGGTTCTGGTTACGCAGGCACCTATGGGTTGGAGAAGTGGGTTCAAGAGGCCACGTTTCTCATCGGCGCCTTTCTCATTTTCAGGATTATATTACCGGCCAGCTCAGCAGAAATAGCCAGGTTTGTTCGAGACTCCGAATCCCTTGAAGCTTAGGGATGTTCAGACAATCTCACGCGTCTGTCGCGTTTTTCAAGTCGCAAACCCCACGCCAGTGAGTTCGACTTCTCAGAGTATGAGATCGACCGTGGCCGAGAAGTCACAACGCGAGGTTATATCGCCGACTTTGGAATGCTCCATAAAAACGAGCCGTCACATATTTGGCCAAGCCGTGGATTCGAGCTCAAACAGTCGCAAGGGCGAAATCCGTCGTTCAGATCTTTCTCGATTGCCAACTGAAAGCGGCGTTCGAGCTAAAGACCGCAACCTTCGAGCATCTCCACTTGTTGTGTTGCGTAGAAGCGCAGAAGTAATCGCCCGCCTTGGTCGCGTACGTCTCGTAGACGCGATGAACCGCTGTCGTGCTTCCCCTTACCTGACCGGATGTAGTGCCCATGGAAGTCGCTATCTGGGGTATTATCCACGCTACCCGCATAAGGTCTGTCGCGATTCGTGTCGTGGACTTTTCCAGTGTCATGTCGATAGCACCTCGTGAGCAGCGGTTCGCGGCTTCTGCATTGGTGCGCTATTCTTCTTGCCCGAGCCAGTGTCATAAAAGTGTCATGGTTCGATCGTCAAAACGGTGCGAAACGAATCAGAACGCTTCAGGTCATGGATTCCGTAACAGGTTGACCCTGCAGATATAATCAGAAATTTTCAACACCAATCAGAACCGGCCTCTGATTTCCTAAACCGTTGGTCGGGAGTTCGACTCTCCCCAGGCCCACCACCTTTACTCTTTGATTTAGGAGCATCCGCTGCCTCGAGACAATCGGACTAAAGCCCCCACTCTTCGTCTGCCGCGGCGGACAGAAGGCGGGGCATCCGGAGGGGCAAGACAAAACCTTAGAGCCGAGTCCTCAGTGGTATCCTCCGATGGCGAATCAGTTTGCTTTGCAAAGCAGAGGGAAGTGGCCGGATGGGCCGCCCACCTACCCGTGGTTCAGCAATAACAACGATTGAGGATAAAAGTTATGGTACGCAGACTAGGCCTCGCAATTTCGTATTTCATCGCGATCGTTTACGCCATATCGATTCTGCTTCCTTCTGTTTACTGTCTCCGGCATGGATGCAAGGGACCCGCCGAGCTCGACGCTTTTATGCCCGCCTTTGGTCTTACTCCTTTTGGCGCGATCGCTACCGCTTTCTCATTGCACGACGCCCTGCAGCGCATCAAGAAAAGGCAATCGTGGTCTTGGGTTTACTGGCTTCTCGCAATTATTTTCGTAATTGTGCTCCTGTGTGTGATTGCCTTTATCGTGTGGTTCATCTACGAGAGTGCAACTCATCGTTAAGGAAGACGAAGCCAAGACTCTGATCATTGTTTGACTGGGGCTTTCACTCGTGGCTATCGCTCGCGGCTTTCCCTGGTGGCCGCCCTCATCGCGAGGTATCCTTTCGCCGCCGCTCGCTCTCTCTGATCATTTCCGTGATATCCGCCGCTGGTCGAATCTCGATTGTTCCACAATTCAACTTCACTCCCGGACTCTGGGAAATGAGCTGAATTGCGTGATTGAGATCTCGCGCTTCCAGCACCTGAATTCCACCCAATTGCTCCTTCGTTTCCGCGTACGGACCGTCGGTCACTGCAACCTTTCCGTTCTTCCAAGACACGGTCACCGCCGTGTTGGGCGGCTGAAGAGGTTCCTCAGCGACCAAATTTCCGTTCTTCCGCAGTTCGTCGTTGTAGCTAAAACACTCGTCCAGCATGGTGTTGCGCTCGCTCTCAGACATGTTTTCGAATTTGCCTGGCTCGAGATAGCCCAAACAGATGTATTTCATCGGCTCCTCCATCAGAAAAACGCGCGCACCTCGACCGGCGCCCGACACGCGACGACAGCCTTGCGCCCCCACGCCAGTGCCTCGTCCAGGTTAGCGGCTTTCAGAATCCAGAAACCGCCCATGTGCTCCTTGGTCTCGAGGTACGGCCCATCGGTGATGCGCACCTTGCCATCAGGCTGCGCCCGCAGCGACTTCGCGTTTTTGGCCGCGGAAAGGCCGCCAGCGAAAAGTCTGGCGCCGGCAGCCTCCATCTCTTCGTTGAGCACGTCAATATCGCGCTCCATCGCTTTAGTCTCGAGGGATCCGTCGTAACCGTCGGGGTGGTGAATCGCAACCAAATATTGCGGCATGATTTCTCCTTTTTCTGTAACGGTCTTCGGGCCGGGTGGCTGCCCTGCCTTCACCACATAAACGCAGTACGAGGCGTAGCGAAATCGACGAAGCGCGGAGAGTTTTTTTATTTCTGGCCCGGCGCAGCGCCGGAGTCGCCGAACTTCTTTTGGATGTCCTTTTGCGTCTCGGCGTCGAAGTCGGTGATGTCAAACAGCCGGCGGACTTCGACCGTTTCGTTATCGTTTCCGGGGATGCGCGAGGCCCACTCGAGCGCCTCTTCGCGCGAGTTGACCTGAATAATCCAGAAGCCGCCCACGACTTCCTTCGTTTCGGGGAACGGTCCGTCGGTAACTTTCGATTTCCCGCCTTTAAAGGTAACGCGCGCGCTCATCGTCGCGGGCGGCGTCAGACCGTCGAGCGCG
>Ga0210383_10000208_pt1 | contig 57727 bp, 52 predicted proteins | sample IncBWC14OmetaG_FD_160072 | JGI IMG/M metagenome (GOLD analysis project Ga0210383, IMG submission 160072) | Forest soil microbial communities from Barre Woods Harvard Forest LTER site, Petersham, Massachusetts, United States - Inc-BW-C-14-O ...
ATTCTGGGGAAAAGTCATCGCGCAATTTTCGCAGCATGTTTACGAAGACGTACGTCGCTGCTGTGGGCAAGCCGGTTTTGGTGGACATTCCGCGTTGCCGTGCCATGGCGTGATAGGCGCGGAAAATGAAAGACATGGTATCGATCAGATAGATGCATCCGGCTTCCCCCTTCACCAGCATAGGCTTTTGCGTGGACGCCAGCTGCTCGGCCGGGCCGCCTTCAACGGAGATTGCCGCGGATGTTTTTCTGGGAGGCAAACAGCTTTAGTTTAGCAGCAGGCGGACGATCTCCGCGGAGATCAGATGCGTGTCTATTGGAAGCTGATGGTAAAGTCGGCTTTGACGAACTTGGTCTTCGCACCGCCTTGCGAGTTACTAAAAACCAAGTGGTACTGCTCGGGCTGGTCGTAAGTATTCGGAACTCGCCAATCTACTGCCTGATCATGCGCGGGAGTGAGTTCGTAAGTGGTGCTGCCCCCGTGGCCTTGTACGAAATCGTTGAACTCCGCTTCGTTCAATAGCATCAAGGCAACGTCGGCCGTCGCGTCGCTACTGGAATCGGGATCGCTACGCTTGGTAAACGAGCGGTAGTCGCCCTGCAATCTGGGAATCGCCTGATGCGCCGGAACTACAAAGGCAAACTGGGCATATTTGTTGACTGGGAAGACGCCGTGCACAAGATTCTTGGGCTCTGCGGGCTTCAGACTGACGAGATGATCGACTGGAGCGGCTTGCGTGTCATCGGCTGGCTGAGCTTTCTTGTTGCAGGCACAGGCCAACGCTAACAATGCGATCACGCACACGGATTGCACTACCGTCCTTCGGGGATCTTGTCGCACCAGCCAATTTTCTTATGCTCTCAGGCCTCGTGCACAGATCACCGAAGTCACCGGCTCGTCTTGCCGAACTCAGTTGTGTAATGCAGCTTGATTTCTCCGCAGGTGTGCTGCTCGGGCGAATAAACGATGCAGCTATCGAAAGGCCGCGAATACACGTGCAGGCTGACTGCCCGTTGATTGAACTCGCGAGGATTGTAGACACGGTGCACGGGTTCGACGGGATCGACCGCACAGGGATGAGTGGGGTTCATCTCGACGGTATCCGCCGGCTCCAGATCGCAAGTGCCTTCCTCGAGCTTCTGGGCTACGACACGATAGTTTTCGACCAGCAATCGGCCCACAGGGACAGCCATCCAGCAGTTCTGGTCGCGGTGGTTGTGGACCGAGCTGCCCTGGCCAACTTCCCAACAGATCGCAATCAGTTCGTATAGCAGCGTCTTGTCGATGAGGTTGCGGGTGTAGTGCTGCCGGTCCCAGGTCAGGTACGGCGCCAGCGAATCCGGTGAGACGAGGATATTCGCGAGAAACTTAACAATCTGGTCGGTGCGCTCGAACGCAGGCTCCGGAAACTTTCGCAGCTCGGAGACAAAATCCTGTATCGAGACCTGTTTAGACAGCGCTTGTGTTTCCATGTTTTACTCCTCTTGCGAGGGCTAGTATATCGCCTTACGGAACTGTCCGTGAATTCAAGTAGACCGGCACGGGCTAGGACGCCCGCGCCTACCTTCCATGCGTTATTCCACGAACATGCAGTCTCCGTAGGAGTAGAAGCGATATTTTTGATCGACGGCATAGTGGTAGGCTTTCATCACCGATTCTTTTCCTCCGAAAGCGCACACCAGCATAAGCAACGTGGATTGTGGCAGATGGAAGTTGGTGAGCAAGGCTCCCACCACGCGAAATTCGTATCCCGGATGGATAAAGATGTCCGCTTCGCCTCGGCTGGGGGAGATTGTGCCATCTCCGCACTGACCGGCGGCATACTCCAGTGTGCGCACCGTCGTCGTTCCGATCGCGATTACACGTCGTCCCGCATCTATTGCGCGGTTGATTCTTGTAGCTGCCTCTTCGGAAATTTCGAACGCTTCACGATGCAATCGATGATCTTCAACCCGCTCCTCGCGTACCGGTTGGAAGGTCCCCAGCCCCACGTGCAGGGTTATCTCCGCAGTTTCGATGCCACGGTCTCGAATGCGGGCAAGGATTTCAGGCGTAAAATGCAGACCTGCAGTGGGTGCTGCGACTGAGCCGCGCTCACGAGCATAGACGGTCTGGTAACGCTCGCGGTCGCCAGGGCGGTCCGGTCGGTCAATATAAGGCGGCAGCGGCACATGCCCCAATCGCTCAATCAGGCCGAAGAAGTCCGTCGCCGGACCGAATCGTATGCGGCGTTCCCCGAAGCCGCCTCTGGCTATCACATCGGCTCCTAATTCGTCCTCGGGTCCAAATAGGAGCAGTTCTCCCACCCCGATCTTTCGCCCCGGCCGAACCAGGCACTCCCATTCATTTGGCTCGTCCGATACTTGCCGGGTAAGCAAAACCTCGACTCGTCCCTTGAGAAACTCTCGTGCTTTCGGGTTCTGCGGGCTTATGGGCTGCGCCTTAGCCCCGCTTCTTCTGCCGTAAAGGCGGGCAGGAAAGACTCGGGTATTGTTGAATACAACCAAATCGTTCGCTCGCAGCAGATCGGGAAAGTCACGAAACCGGCCATCCTGAAAGCCGTGCGAGCTGCGGCTCACCCTAAGCAGCCTGGATGCCGCCCGGTCCAAAAGGGGCTCCTGGGCGATCAATTCCTCGGGAAGGTGATAATTGAACTCTGAGACCAGCACGCGGTCTGATTATAGATTCAACGAGTTCGGGACTTCATAGGTACATCCCGCAACAAACGGATTGTGTTCGACCAACTATCTGCGATACCATACGCAAACTAGATCGGGTCCGCTTTCCCCCAGCAGCCCCTAATCGCATGCCCAGTGAACGCCAATATCGACGCGAGATGGTTCTGTTTGGCCAGATGCTGCACCAGCGCGGCTACGTGGCCGCGACCGACGGGAATCTATCGGTGCGTCTGGATGATGAGCGGATCGTGGTCACTCCGACCGGCATGAGCAAGAGCATGCTTCGTTCTTCGGATATGGTGGTCGTCGATCTGGAAGGCCGCCGGCTCGCCGGGAACCGCAATGTTTCGAGCGAATTGGCGATGCATTTGCTGATCTACAGGCTGCGCCCCGACATAAAGGGAATTGTGCATGCTCATCCGCCAACTGCAACCGGCTTCGCCGCAGCTGGACTTCCCTTGAACCAGCCGCTGGTTTGCGAAGTGGTGATTGGTCTGGGCTCCATCCCGCTGGCCAAGTACGGCACGCCGGGGACGCCGGAGCTTTCCGATGCGCTCGAGCCTCTGGTGCCGCAATACGATGCCATCCTGATGTCGAATCATGGTGTGGTGGCATATGCGGACACGCTTCATCACGCTTACATGAAGATGGAGACGGTCGAGCACTTCGCGCAAATCGCCCTCGTCACCCATCTTTTGGGCCGCCAGCAACCTCTGGAAGGCGAGGATTTGGAGAAGCTCAAGCTGGCGCGTACCCGCTATCAAAGCGCTAGTGTCTCGCAGGCGTGCAGTCTTGTAGCCGGAAACAATCACGGCCGTTCACACTCGAGCACAACTTCTCTGCGACTCGAAAGTGCGCTTCGATCGCGAGGCAAGGATTTCCGCAGCCAGTTGAAAACTGGCAACTAACCACCTATCAGCTATCGAATCTTCCTCATTCTCCGCCGATTCGAAATCGCATCCCCGCCCGGAAATTTGTTCCCATCGCCGGATACCCCACGACTTCCTGATACTGCTTGTCGAAGATATTGCCGATGTTGAGGTAAGCGGTGACTCGCGAGGTAAACGCGTACCATCCTCCAAGGTCGACTCGCACGTATCCCGCCGCATGGTCGATGCCGAAGCCGAGAAAGTCCGCGTCTTTTCTGGGGCCGACAAAACTGCCGGAGATATTCGATCCCCATCGCTGGCTGAGATAAGTCAGGAGTGCAGTCGCCGAATTCTTGGGCCTGCGCAATAGTGGCTGACCAACGCCGAACACCGTGGTGTCGCAAAAATTCGCCGGCGTACAGACCGGCGCCTGCAGAATCTGCGTTGAGGTATAAGTGTAAGCCGCGTTCAAAAGCAAATGCGACACGATCTGGCCCTGGAACTCGAGTTCCGCGCCCTGCGCAAACGATTTGTCCACATTGACGTATTGACCAATGAAGGTCACGGGATCAGTCGCGTAGTCGATCCGGTTGTAAAAGAGGTTATTGAAGTAGGTCGCGGTGAATGCGTATTTGTTGGCAAAAAGGTTCTGAATAAATCCCGCTTCGAAGGCGCGATTGCGCTCTGCCTTCAAGGCCGGATTCGGCACGCTGTAAGGCGGACCGGCGAATGTCTCTTCCAGCCGAGGTTCTTTGAATCCGGTTGCATAGGAGAAGCGCAGGCGCGTTCCCGAAAACATGTCGCCGCCTCGAAGTGCGAGCAAAGTTAAAGCCACGCGCGGCACGCCGGTATTGCCGAAAGCGCTGTTGTGTACGAACCGTGCGCCGGCAATCACCGACAGGCGTCCCAGAGTGAGTTGCTGTTGCCCGTAGACGTCCTGGTTCAAGCGCTGGCCGTGGGTCAGAGGCGGAAAATCCAGATCACCGACGAATCCGTTCTCGTCCTCGATGCGATAGCCCACCGTGGTGTGTGCCCAACTGCGCTCGCTATAGTCGCCCTGGTACTCAAAGCCCGCGCGATTGATGTCCGAGACTGCATGCGTAGGAAAGTCGTCAACCCGATCAGGATCGCCGGTCAGATCGATGTTGGTGTAACGATAGTTGTAGTCGAAGCCAGTAAAGCGGTGCTGCCAGCGCGAAGGTCCGGCCACGATCAGCTCCAGGCCGCCGAGAAGCGTGTTCAGATGCGACGCGTCATTCGGATCGGGCGGTTGCAGGGGCGTTCCGTTGAAATTCCATTCTCCGGAGAGCCCGGTGTTGCTATTCGAGTGGCGAAGCCGAAGCCGTAGAGAGACGCGGTCGTTGATTGCCACGCCGAAATTTGCACCTTGCAGAGAATTCGAATACGCGTTGTTGACGCCCTCGCCGCTGGTATTGAATTGCTCCGCGAATGCGTTGTAATCGAAGCGCTGAAACGCCCCCGCCAGCGACGCATAGCCATTCGCCGTCGAGAAGTTGCCGCCGTCGGCGCCGAAACGCAGTTCAGGAGTTGCAGTGCTGCCGGTCCGCGTCCAGACTTGTACCACGCTGGTCATCGCATCGGACCCGTATAGCGTGCTTTGCGCGCCGCGTACGAATTCCATGTGATCCGCTTCAGTCATTGGAAGCGTTCCAAAATCGAAGGTTCCGCCTGGTTCATTGACGGTGACTCCATCCACGATCACTTTGTTGTAGGTAGAATCGCCGCCGCGCACGAACAGCGACGACAAGCCACCCTGCTGTCCGGCAGTGTTCACGACCGCGCCCGGCAAGAATCGAATGGCATCGTCGGCCGAGACCGGGTTCATCACTTGAATCTGCCCGCCGCTCAAGGTTTCGACATCCGCGCCCGCCGCTTCGGTCAATGTCGGAGTACGCGTGGCAGTCACGACTACGGTTTGAGGCGCCGCAGCAATTCCGAGTTCCACGGTGATGCTCTCCTCATTCGGCGAAAGATCAACCGTCTTCTCCGCAAATCCCGGAGCGAGAACTCGCACCTGATAGGGATCCGACGCGATGCCACGAAATACGACCAAGCCTTCGGCGGTCGTAGTGCCGACGGCCGCGGGCGTCGCGCTGTCACGTGGGAACAGCGTTACCTGCGCGCCGGCTACGACTGCAGATTGGGGATCGACGACTTTGACTTTGATTTCGGCGGCCGAAGCTGCCGCCAGCAGGCAAATCACACTGGCCAGAATACGAAAGAACCGCATGCACTCCTCCTTTGTCTCGCGAAAGGGGTTGGTGTGGACGGTTCGCGCCAGTCTCCTGGCTTCGCGAGTGAGGACAGATTTCTGTCCGACGAATGCAACCGGCCTTCCCAGGATTTCCCCCAGTGACCGCCTGCGATTTCCTCGCTTACAGTTGCGCGGCAGCGCGGGATTTTCACCCGCTTCCCTCCTCACCTTGTCGATGAGGACGCGCGAACCAAAGTAGTTGAGAAAGAACGAATCCACTCTCCCGTTGATTGTTCGTAGAAACATAGCTAGCTATGTTTCTACAAACCACGAAAGAGTGGACTGAAGTGTAACCGAAACTGCTTCGATGCCGCTACTCTACTGTGACCGCCACGGGAGCGGACGGAATTCCGTTCGCCACCACGACCAGGCTGCTGTCGCCGGTCTCGGCAGTTGTTGGTACTTCGAAGCTGGTCGACACGACTTTAGTGCCCGTCGCAACCCCCATGGTGCTGGGGTTGAGCGTTTTGGCATAGAAGACGTGGCCGCTTGCGTTGTTGGTGATGCGGACCAACGCGTAATTGGTGTTCATCTGCGCATCGTCTCCGTAAGCCGCACCGTGGGTCAAGCCGTTGAACTGGGTTCCCGAGATTTTGTAAGTGTCGCCGCGAGTGACGCTGCTCGGAGCCGTCGTAATCGTCGGCTGCCACGCGCTCTTGTACGTGCCTTTGGCAGTGTAAATCTCGGCGTCCTTGTTCACGCCATCGGCCAGGGTGTAGAGAATCTGTCCGGTGGGAAGCACAAGAAAGCGTCCCTGATAAGAGGTCGCAGGACTGCCGACGTTATGCACGGACGGAACTTTCGTGAACTTCTTGCCGTCGAATTCATAGAAGGTCAGCGGCGTGTTGAAAATACCGGGACTGGTCTCGCACAGCACGTTGCCGTCCGGGAGCACAGCTGCGGGAGCATCGGCCATATCGTCCCCGTTCGGAAAGTCAGGGCCAGCTGCCCACTTGCCCGTCTTGGTGTTGTAGATGGCAGTGTGTCCCGCGCCACCACCGTTGGCTCCCATCGCGAAGACGGTGCCATCCGGCCGCAGCAACTCGGGTCCGATTTCCTCTTCGGAGTTCAGAGCCAGGGTCACTTGCGTGCTGCCCGCGCTCGACCACTTGCTGGTCCTGGGATCAAAGATTTCAGAGTTCGGCACATCCTGGGTGTCGACCAGAATGACTTTTCCATTGGGCAGCAGCGCCATTCCTTCTTCCACGAAGCCGTCGGCTTTTCCCGTCCCCTTTTCGGTCCAGGTCAGCGTCTTCGGATCGAAGAAAGCGTTCACTTTCGTCGTGGAAAAACCTCCCATACCCATCATGAATACTTTATTGGGCAGGACGATGCTCGGAGAATCGCCGATGTTGGCCCAGCCGCTGGGAGGATTCACCTTTGTCCACTTGTTCTTAACCGGATCGTAAATGGCGCCGAGATTGGTCTCGTCCTGGTTCAGGAAGTTGTATTCTCCGCCTTCTACGAGAACCCGGCCACCGTGCAAAACCTGCGAAGCAAAGTACAGCGGGGCATAGGTTGACGGCATCGAGGCCAGCTTCGTCCATGTGCCATTTAGATAGCTGCCGGTATTGTCAGGCGTGAGCGCCCACCAGTTCGGTGTGTTGTATTCGTGGACCATCGCCCTTCCATCGGTCAGGAGTAAAGCAGTATCCGTTTGAAAGGTGGGTGGATTGGTTAGGGTTTGCCACTTCTGCGCGCTCGCCAAGCTGACCAATGCCAACACTGCGATGACTGCGACCCCAAGCGTCTTCAACATTCTCATAGTGAGTTTCTCCTCGGATGGTTTTCTAGAGGCGGACGGAATGCTGGGAGTTCGCACGGGGCCGCCACAAGATTAGATTGCAAAACGATCAAGACAAATTCGAGAGCAGAAACCTACTCCGAAGCCGCTCCGAAGTCAATGTGGCCTTTCTTCTCTCTGCTAACATCCCTGCGGCAATCTAGAATGCCCGCGGCGGATAAACCCCGATCGAAAGCAAGCCCGGACTCTGAGGATCGATTACCGGCGACTTGGGTGATTCTTTCAGCGTGCACTTTCCACCGCTCGACATAACATTCACAATCGCGATCGACCCCGGAGAGCCAAACTCCGCGGCATAGACTACGTTCCCAGTGCCCGAGGTACCAGCGGTCGCCAGCGTTCCCACGTATGCCCAATCCGTATCAAATCCGTGAAGAGGGCCGGAAGCGCATCCCGGGGTGAGCGTGCCGTTGGTTTTGTCGAAGAACGCGGCCACGATTTGCCCGCTCTGCGTGCTGCCGATATAGAGAAGCGTTTCGTCGGGACTCAGCAGAACGGTGCTGGAATTCCGCCTTGAGCCCAGGTGGTAGACAATTGTCTTGGTGAGCTTTCCCGACGAGATATCCGATACTTCCACAGTCGTAGTAACCGAGACGTCACCGAAAATTGCGTAGTGGCCGTCACTCGTAATATCCACTCCACCTGGTTCGTCGCCTTCCTTGATGAATCCGGTCGAATTTTGCAGATCGCCATTCGAAACCGGCTCACCATTCGAGATGTCAAACGACTCGATGGAGCCGTCCACGTAGGTGACGACCAGCAGGTTGCCATGAATCGCCATACCGTCAAGCGATCCGCCGTTCAGCCCTTGGGCGCTCACGTCTCCAACGAACTTCAATTTGCAGTTAGGCAAAATCTTGAATGTGCCAATCGTGTTTGAGTCGGTGAAACTCGCGTACAAGTACGTACTGTTAAGAGCCAGACCAACGCCGTTGGCCTGCCCGGAATCCGTAGCCGACCCGGCGAAAGCCCCGCTCACGTTCAGCGTCGAAACCACGATGCCCGCTACCAGCCCAGTAAATGAATCGGAGACGAATACGCACTGCTCTTTGCCGTTTTGCAGCGCCCGCACTTTATCTAACCCGAAGTATCCGCCCCCAATTCCCCCGAATCCGGTAGTCACAACCGCCTTCGGCGTCAACAGGCCCCTCGCACCCACGGAGTAGAAGTTAGAGGAGTTTGAAACTTTCCCCGGCGGGTCGTTATTGGCAAACAGATAGTGAACCGGTTTCTTTGCTCCGAAAGCAGAAGCCGCGAGAAACAAAATCACAGCCACGGAGCCTGCCGCCCTGAATAAACTTCTCATAATCCCCCACGCCTTCGTAGAAACATAGCTAGCTATGTTTCTACAGTACGTATAACTTCGACCCAAGCCGTCCCGCAAGAATGCATCAAGTAGTCGATTTTGGCCATAAGAAAATCCACTCGCCTTTCCTTCTCGGCGGGTGAGCCGAAACAAAGACGAGTGGATTGAGTTGTCACCGACTGTTTTGTTGCTACTAGTTTACGGTCACCGCTTGGGCAGCCGACGGGATGCCATTCGTGACCACTTCCAAGCTGCTGGCGCCAGTCTCGATGCCAGCGGGCACAGTGAAATGTGTCGATTCCGCTTTCGTGCCAGTCTGAACCGCATAGGTGCTCGGTTTCGTCGTCTTGGCATAAAAAACGTGCTTGGTTGCGCTGTTGGTGATACGAACCAGCGCGTAGTTGGTGGAATCCTGGAAGTCGTCGCCGTACGCAGCTCCATTCGAGAGACCGCTCAACTGCGTACCTTTGACAACGTAGGATTGTCCGTGAGTCAGCGTGCTCGGCACCGACGTGATCGTTGGCTGCCAGGCTGCTTTGTAGGTTCCTTTCGGGGTGAATACCTCGATATCCATGCTGTAGTCAGTGAACATTATCTGGCCGGTCGGAAGTTCGAGGAAGTGGCCATAGAACGCCGCGTCGCCAGATGCCTGAGGTGGGCTGGGCAGCTTGGTCAGTTTCTTGCCGTTCCACTCAAAGAATACTGCGCCGATCCCGAAAACTGGCGGGCTGGTCATTACAATGACGTTTCCGTTAATTTCCAGTGCCGACGGAGCGTCGTCACAAGCCAAAGCCGCACCGTTAACCTTCGGGAAATCCGGGCCAGCCTTCCACTTCTTGGTTGCCGTGTTGTAGATCGCGGTATGGCCAGGAGTGTTGGCGGGCGATGCGCCGGCTGCGAAGACAGTTCCATCCGGCCGCAAGATAAATGGCCCGACTTCCTGGGAACTGGGGTCTTCCAGACGCACAATCGTACTTCCAGCGCTGGTCCACTTCTTGGTCGTCGGATTGAAGACTTCCGAGTTAGGAGCGGCGATTGCGTCGACTGTCAGAATGTCGCCGTTCGGCAGCAGGCCCCATCCTTCTTCGTCAAACCGGTCTACCTTACCAGTGTTCGTGAGATTGGTCCAGGTGAGCGTCTTGGGATTGAAGTAGGCTTGGTCGGTGGCATTGCAGCAATCGGCCTGAGTGTAGGTTCCATTGGCCAAGAGAATAGCCTGAGCATCGCCGATGTTGGCCCACCCAGCAGGCGGGTTCACTGGCGTCCATTTGTTCTTAACCGGATCGTAGATCGCGCCCTGGTTGGTCCAGGCGCTGGAACCGTTGTTGTATTCTCCGCCCTCGATGATGTATCGGCCGTCCGGCAATACGACGGAGCCGAAGAACAGAGGACCATATGCGCTGGAGGTCGATGCGATCGGTGTGATCGTCCCGTTGATGTAGCTGCCGGTGTTGTCCGGGGTCAGCTTAAACCACTTCTGCGGGTTGCTGTCCTGCTCCTCGTGGATCAGTACGGTACCGTCTGTCAGAAGTGCCATTGCGCCCGGTTGGAAAGTGGGCTGATGCTTGAGTGGCGTCCACTTCTGTGCGCTGGCGATCGCGGCCAAAGCCAGCAAGGCGAGCAGTGGGCTTACAAAAGTTCTCAACTTCTTCATGTTTGGTCTTCTCCTGGTTTTGGGGTCCCTAATTTAGGCGGGTTCGGTCGGGGGAGCTTTCAGAACGTTGCGCCAAAGATGAGACTTGCGAATCAAAACATTCGCCGCAAGAATCTACCCGGACCAGGCCATGAAGTCAATGTGGCCTTTCTTCTCCTAACCAATGTAGCTGCGGACTGATCCAGGCGCCGACAGTCCCTCGCCCGTGCCGGGGACCGGAGTCTCTCGAAAGTTCCATAGAGCCGTCAGGCCCAAATTCCACAGAGCCGTCAGGCCCAAAAAGGATAGAATGTGCCCATGCTTTCTCAAACGCTCCTCGATATCCTCGTCTGCCCGGCCTGCAAGAAGCCTCTACTGCATCGCAAAGAAGCAGGGGAAAGCCTGAAGTGCACCGCGTGCCGTCGCGTCTACCCGGTCCGGGACAACATCCCCATCATGCTGGTGGACGAAGCTGTGATTGAAACCTCGTAGCCTACCCCGTTATTCGGACTAAGCCACTCTGGGCGGCCCAAACCCATTTCTGTACCAGAACGACACCTTGTGTCAACATCCCGAGACGAAACTGCGCTGGCGCAATCCTACGGGGAGGGCCTCCGGCGTTGCGGATCCCACGCAACTTACTGCAACAGAGTGGGTTTATAGCTGCATGCGATTCGTGGGATGGTGCTCCGGAAGCCGGCTTCAGTTGCGGCATCAAAATTGCATGCAACGTAAGCAGCACTAACGGAGTCTAATAAGTAAGTCGGTACAGGGTCGGAGGTGACACGGCCATGAATGAGCGATTTAAAGAGAGATTTTCCGTTACTGAGCTGACGGCTCTGCGAAACGATCTCCTGCAAGGCGGATTGATTGATTCGCGCGAGGCCGCGGAACTCCTGCAGGTATTTCTCATGGGGCGGGGCTACGGAGTTTCGCCGCAGGCGGCGTTCGATGCCGCCGGTCGCGTGGAAATGTCCGGTTGCTCGATTCCCGTGCTGCAAACCGAACTCGAGAACCTCGCACTGGTGATGTAAAGCGGGAAGCAACGTTTGCTATCCCGCCTGTGTCTAACCAGGTGAGAGTGAAGGTGAAAGAAAGCAAAAGCCGGACCAACCAGCCCGGCTTTACTTTTTGCAAAAATCATGTGGCAAGATTCAAGCGCCGCATTCAACACAACTATCCCCGTCCCTCAACCGCCCCGCCGCGCGCATAATATTCCGCATAGCCCGGCTCCAGCCGCCGCCCGCGCTCGCTGAAAATCCGGAAATGCCCGAGACCGAATCGCTGCAAAGCAAATTGCAGGGTCGTGCTCAACACGCCTAAACCATATTTCACGCTGCGCCGAAAATTGATAGAGGAAGCATCCTCGAAATACTTCGTCGGACACGACACTTCTCCGATCCGGAAGCCGAAATGCACGCATTGCGCCAGCATCTGGTTGTCAAAAACAAAGTCGTCGGAGTTCTCGAGCAGCGGCAAACGGGTAAGCACCTCGCGGCTAAAAGCCCGATACCCAGTGTGATATTCCGACAGCTTGACGCGCAAGAAAAGATTCTCGAAAGCGGTCAGAAAGCGATTCGCAATGTATTTCCAGATCGGCATGCCGCCGTGCAAAGCCTGCCCGCCAAGAATGCGCGATCCCAGCACCACATCGTAAGTCCCGTAAGCCACCATGCTGGCCATCGCGGTAACCAGAAGCGGCGTGTACTGATAGTCGGGATGCAGCATAATCACCACGTCCGCGCCCGCCGCCAGCGCCTCGCGATAACAAGTCTGCTGGTTGCGCCCGTATCCGTAATTTCGATCGTGCATGAAAAACTGCAAGCCCAGCCGCTTCGCGACTTCGATCGTCCGGTCCGAACTGTGATCGTCGACCAGAATGCACACGTCTACCAGATCCGGCACCTCGCGCACCGTGGCCTCGAGCGTCTTCTCCGCGTTGTACGCCGGCAACACCACCGCGATGCGCTTGCCGTTAATCATCCCGTCCCTCAGTGAAGCGCACGAACCTTTCCTACTGTGCTGGATTCTTCATGATAAACCTAGTCCAGAGTGATTCGTATCAGGGCTCGCCTTCAGGCGTGCCTTGAGGGACGCCATTTGCTCAGCCTTTCCCTGCACAGCATCCACCGATTATCCTCAAACCAGCATGCAAAAGCTCATCATCAAAACCCGCAAGAAACGCGAAGTCCTCGACATCACTGGCACAATCGAATCCTTGCTCGAGAATCAGGCCACGGGAATCTGCAACTTGTTCATCCTCCACACGACGGCCGCGCTCACGACCGCTGACCTCGATCCCGGCACCGATCTCGATATGCTCGACGCCTTCGAAGCCATGATTCCCAAACTCCACTACCGTCATCCGCACAACCCGGAGCATGTCCCCGATCACATTCTGTCAGCCCTCATCGGGACGTCGGTGGCGTTGCCATTCGAGCGCGGCGATCTCATCCTAGGGACATGGCAGCGAGTCGTTCTGATCGAACTGGATGGCCCGCGGGAGCGGCAACTGGTCGTAACCGTGACCGGGGAAAGTTAGTTTTTGCGATCTGAAGGTAGAGCCGCGGACGAGGCGTCCGCGGCCACGTGATTTGTGCGGCTTAAGGTTTTGTCGGCTGGGCCGTCGGGGAAGCCGGGGCAACCTGTTCGGGAACCAGCGGCGTTGGCCGATAGAGCGCGCTCTTCACCGATTCCGGCAACTTGTTCGCATTGGCCAACAATAGGCTGACTTGCCACATCTGCGTTTGCGAAAGCGATTCGTTAAAACCAGGCATTCCGGTGAGCCGGATACCATTTGAAACTTTCCAGTAGGTCTCGCCCGGCTCGTCGTCGGTCACGCCGGTGCCCTCGAGCAATTTGGGCGGCTTGGGAAACATTCCGCGCGCAATCGAAGTCGGCGTGCCTCCCGGAAGGCCATGGCAGACTGCGCAATTTTCCCGGTAAACCTGCGCACCGGCGGCGAAATCGGGTTCGTCAGCCGCAACCGGAACAGACTTGGGCATTTCCTTCGCAATGCGCGCCTTTAGCGCAGCAGCCGCCAGCGTTTGCTCAAACGGCATGGCGGGCGCTGCCGTGGCGACGGGTGCACTTCCGGTGACGAAGTAGATGTACACGCAGATCGGGATCACAATCAAACCGACAACCAGGCCGATTAAGAAAGTTTTCACTGGATCTCCTCGAAGTTCGCAGTATACACAGAACGCAATTGAGAGGAGTTCTTGAAAATACTTTTCGGCGGGAAGCAAAAGCATTAACCACAGAGGGCACGAAGGCACACAAAGGAAAACAAAAAAGAAAAACGCCGCCTCGACTACCGGCGGCGTTTGGCAGAGATTGGTTTAGATCAGCGTCCGTGGCCTCCGTGGGAAGAACCACCGCCCGAGCTGCCGTGGTAGCCGGAGCTAGCGTGATAGCTTCCGCCGCCGAAGGAACCTGAGCTGTGGGACGACGGCGCCGAGTAGCTGTGGCCACCACCGTAGGATCCGCCGTAAGATGGCGCGCTATATCCGCGGCCTCCGGGCGATCCTCCGTAGGACGGTGCGCTGTAGCCGCGAGACCCGCCGTAGCTGCCGTATCCACCACCGTTATACGAACGGGCAGAGTAGTTCCCCGGGCTCTGCGCTGCCGAGTAGTTGCGCGGCGCGGGGGAAACTTGTCCCGTGGGTCGCGGAACGCTGCTCGGCGTTCCCCGTCCAAAGTACGGGGTTGAGTAAGATCGCGAAGCATTCGGAACCGTGTTGCGAGCGCTCGTTGTCGGACGGCTGGCGTTGCTACCGGATGCCTGAGGCATCGATCGCGACAACGACGAAGTTGAAGGCTCGGACATTGTTTTCACTCCGCCCTGCGGCGGACGAGGTACGTTGTGGTTCATCGCGGTTTGCGTTGGCTCCGATGCACCACTACGGTTCGCCATCGTCGGATTGCTCACGGAGCGACTGGATGTGGGGCTTGAATTCCCCAGGCTTTGCGGCGGCCGCGGTACGTAGCGTCCAGCCGGCGCAGGCATGGACCTCGCACTGCTCGATTGTCCTTCGGGCGTGCGACTCGCTCCTGGCGTTGCCGTGTTATGAGCCGGCGAAGTACCCGTCGGCGTGGTGCTCGGCTTCGCAGAGCTGGCTGGCGGAGTCATTCTGCTGACCGTCGGACGCGAAGTCACTCCAGATGACGGCCTTGCCGCGGGCTGGCCCGCTTTGGATCCGAGCGTGTTTTCGCGAGTCGGCGAAGCGTCCGGCCGGCTGATGCTCGACAGGTTTCGCAACGCGCTGGGCGAAACGTGCGCTGAGTTTGAAGCAACCGGCAGACCGCGTTCCAGAGTATTTCTGGAAGCTGCGGTCAGGCCGCCTGTCGTGGCGTAGCGAGGCATCGCAACACCGCCGCGTCCGTAGAGGCTGGCGCCGTTTCGGTTGTTGTAATAGTTGTTGGTGATGTTCGTGATATTGGTAATGTGCGTGTTGCTGATGTTAACGTTGCGGAAATAGCCTCGGCTCGCACCATACCACGGAAAGAATGGCTCACCCCAACCCAGCGGGCACCACCCAAATCCGCCGCCGAAACCGAATCCGAAGCCAATACCAAAGCCCGGGCCGCCAAACCACGCCACCAGCGCGGGAGCGTAATAAGGACGCACATAATAAGGCCCAGGAGCCCAACCCCAATAACCGCCAAATGAAACCCAGCGGCCATAGTGAAAAGGAGCGAATCCCCACGGAGCGGCGTCAACCCAAGTCCATCCCCATGGGGCAACGTAGCTCCACTGTCCGGTGCTATAAGGCGCCCAGCCCGGTGCTACTGCTGTCGGAACCCATACTGGTCCGTAGTCCGGCGTTTGACGCCAGCTGCCGTACTCATCGAGGTCGCCTGCTCCAACCACGCCCGGAGCAACGTAGCGCGCGGAGACTGAATTATCTCCACGCTTGTCGCGCACCTGGCACCATTGATCGAAGCCGTCGGGCTGCGGGGCGACGCCGATCTGGCTGGTCAGAGAATTCCCGTTGGTGAAGCGCGCCTGCTGACCGGCATGAACGCGGATCGCAGGACCCTGTCCGGTGGCTTCGCCTTCGCCCTTCCAAACCGTGACCACAGTCGTATCCGCGGTCGGATCGACGTCGAAGCGATAATCGCCGTCTTTCGATACGGTGAAAGCCTGGTTCGGGGTGTCGATTTCGTAGACTTCGCCGCCGTAAAGTTTGTGGATATGCACGTTCAACGTGCCTTGATGCAACTGCACCTGCACGGCGTCGTTGGTGACATTGGTCAACGTCAAACTGGATTCGGAGCTGATGCGCAAAAAGCCGGTGCCGAGATTCAGTTCGGCGCGCGAATCTTTATCCGCCCAAACATTGTCGCCGATAGTCAGCGGACGGTTCACCGAGCCTTCGACCCAATCGCCCGTGCCTTGCGGCTGAACCGAAACGGAGCCGGTCTCGTATTCCAGACGGGCAACGCGGCCCGGAGGATCGACTTGCTGCCCGGTTGGCGAAGCTGTGGGCTGGTCGGCGGGAGGTGGAGGCGCTTGACTAGGATAGGCCGCTGATTGATCCGCTGATGCAGTTTGGTCCTGCGCCGCGGCCGAAATGGTTATGGTCGTTGCTGCTAAAAGCGTTATTAAGAAACTGATACGAACTAAGCGCCCGAGATTTTTCATGACCCGACTCCCCCTGGAACACTGCCAGTTACCGCTGTGTCCCCTCAGCCACCAGCCCCGACTTTCCTTTACGGAGCAAGTAACTGGTTACTCTGCCTCTACGAATTAGAACACTTCTTCGGGTCAAGAGTTGCAGAAACGTTACGGACGTTCGGGGGGACTTAAGGGAGGTCGGTAGTTGTAAGAAAACGAGTGCTTTGCCTCGATTCAGTAGTCTTTACCTTTTTTTTGTGGCGCTCAACTTCGCGATCTCTGTTTACTGACGTCAGGTGGTACCCCACCCCCTCACCCTCGGTCTCGTGGAATCATGCGGTTACGGGCATGCCACCACCAAGATCTTTGAGTAATAAGGACTTACTCGCAAAACCTTCCAGAAAAAGGACTTAGTGAGTCTGCGCATTATCTCCCGGATTAGGGTACAGTTACTTGATTAACTGACAGTCTGCAGGGAAGTCAAGGGTGAAAATGAAGAAAACGAGATAATTTGAATGGCATTTCCCGGTTTGGAATTCCGGGAGTTGGCCCGGAGCAGATTTCGAAATCGCTTCTACACCCAAAGCCTGCGGAGCTTTGCTCCGCATGGACGGGCGAGGGCGCCCGTCCCCACGTGAGTTTCGTTGGCCCCCACTTAGTCTGGGCTGGTCCCCCACGTGAGTTTGAGGTCGTATCGACTTATACTAAGCATCATGGATCTTCGATCGCTTCAAAAACCGCGGAAAGACAAATACCGTAGTGACCCGACCGCTTCTCGAATCACGCTGCGCGCGAAAGGTGGGCAGACGGATGTGCCGGTGACGTGCTCAGTCGACATCGGGCGCGCAATATACCAAGCCGAGGCCCACAAAGGCGTTGGAGGCGCGGGCGCAGGGGCATGTTCTGGCGATCTCCTATTGGGAGCGGTCGCCGCGTGCGCACAGATCACGTGTCAAATGGTCGCGACAGCAATGGGTATCCCGACCGAGCGCATTGAGGTTACGGTCGAGGGAGACCTGGATCTGCGAGGCACCCTCGGCATATCAAAAGAGGTGCCCGTGGGCTTTGAAAATATTCGGGTTCACTTTGATATCGCGGCTCCCAAAGCTACTCCGGAACAGTTGCGCGGATTGCGTGAGAAAACCGAACAGTACTGCACCGTGATGCAAACGTTGGTGCATCCGCCGAATCTGCAAACCGACTGGGTTGATCGCGCTTAGCACCCCCGACCCATACGGGGTTTCCTTTTTAGCCGAGATTCGTCGTTAAGTGTGGCCCCTGCTTTTCTGCCGCCAGGCTCGTTCGACGATCCCAGGTCTCGAAAATCGCGAGACCTAGGGCACCCGACGGTAGATCGCCGATTGGCGGCAGATAAGAAACACAAGGTCCCTCGACTTCGCTCGGAATGACAGGGGATACGATCACCGTTCTCGCATGGATTACCTTCGTCACCGCGGGAACCGGCCGTTACTCATGAGTTCTCTTCCTCCTGTGCTAGCTTTTTCTTTGGCTCGGCTCGGAATGGAACGCTGGAAGTGTGTTCGGGGAGTCGGCGGGGGACGCATTGGAAGCAGGAACGGCGGTTCAGCGCGAAATTCATGGCACCAAGTTCATCGTAGCCAGTGGCTCGATGCAGCGCTTTATGGCCATGGTCGAGCGCGTGGCTGGCCACACTGAGACTGTCCTGATTACCGGCGAGACCGGCAGCGGCAAGGAACTGATCGCTTGCAGCGTCCACGAATTTTCCTATCGCAACGGTAAACCCTGGATAGACATTAACTGCGCGGCTCTTCCCGAACACCTAGTCGAAAGCGAACTGTTTGGCTATGAAAAAGGCGCTTTCAGCGGCGCCGACACGTCCAAGCCCGGACTCTTTGAATTGGCCGACAAGGGAACTCTCTTTCTCGACGAAATCGGCGAGCTGCCGTCGCATATCCAAGTCAAGCTGTTGCGCGTGCTGGACGGGGCTGCCTACTACCGTTTGGGTGGGCATCGCAAAATCACGGTGGATGTACGAATCGTCGCCGCGACCAATCAAGATCTCGAAGCAGCGGTGAAAGAAGGGCGCTTCCGCAAAGATCTTTTCCATCGCTTGAGCCAGTTCGAGTTGCGGGTTCCGCCGTTGCGAGAACGGCCGGAAGATGTCATCGCGCTGGCTGAACACTTTCTGCGGCTGAAGTCGGCGGATATGAAGTTCAATGCCGAGGCTTTGCGCGCGCTTCAGTCCCACCCGTGGCCGGAAATGTGCGCGAGCTGCGGAACATCGTGGCGAAGATCGCGATGGCGGCATCCGGTACAGAGATTGGCGCGGCTGAGGTGCAGGCGGAACTCTCGGCCGCAGTGCAGAAGACGGATATTCCCGTGCCCTCTGGCGATCTCCAGGACATGGAGCGGCAGATGGTGATGAAGGCGCTCGAAAATACCGGAGGGCATCGGGCGAAGGCAGCCGAGCAGCTGGGAATTTCGCGCAGAACTTTGAGCCGGAAGCTGGGCGAGTACAAGATTACGGCGGCGCCGAGCGATAAAAGCCGCGCGCTTGGGACGCTCAGCCTGAAGCAGAAGAAATTTTTCCGGGCCAAGGTCGACGTTACGGTGATGCTCAAGGATGGCCAAGGGCAGGAGATACAAGCCAGAGCAGTGAATTTGAGTGTTGGCGGTATGGGCCTCGAAGGATTGCCGGATCCCCGGCGGTCGCAGGGACTCATGGATATCAGCTTTGCCCTGCCGGAGAGTCCAACCCGCATTGCGGCGAAAGTACAAATTGTCTGGGCGGATCTGGAAGGGCGAGCCGGAGCTACCTTCGTGGTGATCGAGCCGGCGGTTTATAAAGAGCTGCAGGAGTGGACCAATCAGAGGATGAAAGAAGAAGGTTGGGAGCTGCCGCTTTAGACTACTCGTTTTGCAACTTGTCACTCTTCTTTATTCCTCTCACTACGACCTCTTTTTCAAACCGCCCGGACGAAGCTCCGGGGCTAGGTGCGCCAAATTGGCTGCGCTTTGGGCTCGGGGACATTTTGTCCCTGGGTGGCGCGAATCACCCTTGCGTAAGCCCTTAGCGGTCAACATCCGGCCCTCCCCCCGGTGGCTACAGGCTTGCAGCGATAGACCGTACGCTCGAATTGCATGAGCGACAGGAGTTGTGACGGTTTATGGCGGGAGTTACCAAGGTCACCTCGAGAATTCGTCACCTGGTGTTCTGGTGCGTGATCCTGGGTGCGACTTTTGCCTTTGCCACGCCGCAGAAGCTTTCTAAAGATTTGGGGAAGCGATCGTCGGGGCAGTCTGTGAACGTGATTGTGCAGTACAAAGTTCCGCCGACCCAGGCTCACTTTGCCCGAGTTATTGCACGGGGCGGCGCGTTCCAACAGAGCTTGCCCATGATTAATGGCGGCGTCTTCACGGTGAAGGCCGGCTCTCTGGCGGCAATCGCGAAAGATTCTTCTGTGGCGTACATTTCGCTCGATCGCACGGTCTGGGCGACGGCGACGGTTACCGACCTCTATGACCAGGCAGTCCTGGCTCCGTACGCATGGTCGAAGAATCTCAGTGGAAGCGGAATCGGGGTTGCGATTATCGACAGCGGAATCAACGCTGGCAAAGACTTCACTTTGTCGAACGGCACCGGCTCGCGGATCGTGTACAGCCAGAATTTTGCCAAGGGACCGAACGTATCCGCCGATCTTTACGGACATGGCACGCATGTAGCCGGCATCCTTGCGGGCAACGGTACGAACTCGAAGGGCAAGGCGTTTCGCAAGACGTTCATGGGCATTGCCGACAACGCGAACCTGATCAACTTGAGGGTTCTTGATCAGAACGGATCGGGGCGCGACAGTGCTGTGATTGCGGCGATCCAGAAGGCGATCAGCCTGAAGAGCAAGTACGACATTCGTGTCATCAACCTGTCGCTGGGGCGCGGGGTGTACGAAAGCTATAAGTTGGATCCACTTTGCCAGGCGGTCGAGGCGGCGTGGAAGGCCGGCATTGTGGTTGTGGTCGCAGCCGGTAATGAAGGCCGCAACGATTCGGCTAACACCGACGGATACGGCACGATAGCTGCGCCGGGGAACGATCCTTATGCCATCACCGTGGGCGCGATGAAGCCCATGGGCACTTCGAACCGAGCTGACGATCTGATTGCCAGCTACAGCTCAAAGGGTCCGACGCTGTTGGACCACATCGTTAAGCCGGATATCGTTGCGCCGGGGAATGACTCGATTTCCGTGCTGGCCTCTTCGACGTCTACGCTGGCGAAGGCGTCTCCCAAAAACATTGTGGCGTTGAGTTCCTATAGCAGCAACGGCAAGGGTGCGTCTTCGTACTTCATGCTCAGCGGCACCAGCATGGCTACGCCTGTGGTGAGCGGAGCGGTGGCTCTGATGCTTCAGAAGACTCCTTCGCTTACGCCGGACCAAGTCAAAGCGCGGCTGATGAAGAGCGCATACAAGACTTTCCCGCGGTACAGCACCGCGAAAGATCCGACGACGGGCGAGAGTTACACCAGCCAGTACGACATCTTCACTGTGGGCGCGGGATATCTCGATATTCAGGCGGCCTTGTCGAATACGAACCTGGCGCCGGCGACGTTCGGCAGCGCAATGTCGCCAGCCGTGACGCGCGACAAAAGCGGAAACGTTTACCTGGTGACGGGTTCTTCTGTGCTTTGGGGCGGATCGATCACATGGGGAACTTCGGTGGTCTGGGGCACGTCCGTGCTTTGGGGAACGAGCGTGGCGGGCAAGTCGATTCTGTGGGGATCGTCGGCGCCGTGGGGCTCCAGCACGGACAGCGGCTACAGCGTGCTGTGGGGGACATCGATTATTTGGGGATCGTCGGACGAAAACGATACTGAAGCGATTCCGATCGAGATTGAAGGCGAAAAATAGATTGCTGTGAGTCGAGAGCGTAGCCAATACTTCGTTACTTAAGTTTGTCCCGTTCACTGCAAGTGATTGCCCTCGCGCAAGTTAGTTGATATCACTAACTCTAGCTCAGCAGTTTCGAATCCCTGCCTGGGGGAGTGGCGTTAGACAAGGGCTTGATCCGGCCCGCGATCCGAGTGCCTCGCAGAGGGTATCGAAACGTTATCCGCATTGCCAAAACTCGCAGTCAGGATTGTGGTCACCGTGATGCTTGGGGGGTTTCTGGGGGCCACGCTGGTGCGGCTTGCGCCCGGCTTCGGTGTGGACGAAGAAGAATTGGATGCGCGGCTCAGCGCGCAAAGCATCCAGGCTTTGCGGGAGGCGCGTGCGACGCAACCTAATCTCGTTGTTTTCTATTTCCGCTATGTGAACCGTTTGCTGCACGGCGACCTTGGAGAGTCGCGAACTCTGCAGCGGCCGGTTTCGCAGTTGGTGGCCGAGCGCCTGCCTGAGACTTTGAAGTCGGTCGCGCTAGGACTTGCTTTGGGCTGGAGCGCAGGCTTTCTGCTCGCGGTCGCGATCGTGATGTCTGGAGCTTGGTATCTCGATTTGATGGGCAGTTTGCTGGTGGGCGCGCTGATATGCCTGCCAGCGGCTGTCCTCGCATTGCTGTTTGTGTTGGCGCAAGCGCCGGCACGTTTGCTGCTCGGGCTGGTTGTGTTCCCGAAAATATTCCGCTATTCCCGCAACCTGTTGACCCGAAGTTCGCTCTTGCCCCACGTCTTGACGGCGAGAGCGAAAGGCTTGGGCAACATGCGCGTACTGGTTTGGCACATCCTGCCGACGGCCGCGCCTCAGCTGTTCGCTCTTCTTGGAGTCACGGTCAGTGTTGCCTTCACGGCTGCGATTCCGATGGAAGCATTGTGTGATATTCCCGGAATCGGCCAACTGGCGTGGAAAGCCGCGCTGGGCCGCGACGTTGCGTTGCTGGTCAATCTGACGATGATCGTCACTCTGGTGACGCTCGTAGCCAATTCTGCTTCCGACATGTTGGGCAAAACTTTTCGCGCGAGTGAAGCATGAAAGCGGCGCGAACTCTTGCAATTGGTTTTCTTTTGGCCGTGTGTGTCGCATGCCTGATGTCGAGTGTGATTGCACCGGCTTCGTACGCGCACCAATTCCGCGAAGACCCAAATGCATCGCCTTCACGGCAACATCTCTTGGGCACCGACGATTTGGGGCGCGACCGTTTTGCCCGAGTACTGTACGGCACACGGGTGTCGCTGCTGCTGGCTCCAGCGGCGGCGTTGCTCTCGAGCCTCATGGCGGCTTTTATTGGCGGCGTTGCGGGATTTGCCGGCGGCCGCGTGGAACGGTTTGTGATGGCGGGCACGGATCTCTTCTTGTCTCTGCCCTGGCTCTTCTTGCTGATTACGGTTCGCGCGCTCTTGCCTCTGAATGTTTCGCCCAAGGTGTCCGCGCTGATCACATTTGCCATGCTGGGATGTTTGGGCTGGGCCGGCGCGGCTCGCATTATCTGCGCGGATGCGCGGGCCCTGGCGCAATCGGATTTCATTCTTCTCGCCCGAGCTTCGGGCAGCACCGGCTTTCGGCTTTTGTGGCGGCACCTTGTGCCTAATCTGAAGCCAGTGCTCCTGGCGCAGTTCTGGATTTCCGTGCCGGTTTTTATTTTGACCGAGGCCAACCTCGGGATACTCGGCTTGGGCGTCGCGGAACCGCTGCCTTCCTGGGGTAGCCTGCTGCGCGAACTGGAAAGCTTTTCGAGTGTCTCGGGCCAGCCCTGGCAGGTGGTTCCGCTCATCCTCTTCATTCTGGTGGTGAGCAGCTTTCATCTTGTTTTGACTAAAGAGGAGTTGCCGGTATGAAAAAGTTTTTGGCAGGTTTGGCTTTCTCAATCCTGATGGCCTTCGCTTCGACTCGAGCCTTAGCGCAGTCCGGCGAGTTGCGCTTCTGCTTGCGTTCGGAACCGAAGACGCTCAACCCGCTGCTTGCGGCCGACGACGCGTCGGAGACCGTTCGCTACCTGACCGGCGGAGTATTGGTTCGGATGAACCGGCTGACGCAGGATCTCGAACCGGAGATCGCGACTTCCTGGAAGATCACGAATGGTGGAAAGACCATCACCTTCCAACTCCGCGATGGACTGCGCTTTTCCGATGGTACGGCATTCTCGGCAGACGACGTGGCGTACACCATGCAGCAGCTCATGGACCCCGCGTTGCATTCGCCAACTGGAGACGCCTTCCGTTCATCCGAAGGCAAAGTTGAAACCGAAGTGCTGCCTAAGAATCGCGTTCGCATCACGTTTCCGGCCCCGATCGCAGGTCTCGACCGGCTGTTTGATCAAGTAGCGATTATGTCTTCCAAGTCGCCGCAAAAAGAAATGGCGGTGCTTGGACCTTATTTCGTTGGCGAAAACAAGGCGGGCGCGTACCTGATTCTGAAGCGTAATCCGAATTATTGGGAAAAAGATCCTTCGGGCCGGCCGCTGCCTTACATCGAGTCGGTGCGGCTGGACATTCAGCAAAACCGTGACATCGAGATGCTGCGCCTCACCCGTGGAGAAATTCATTTCATCAACTCGCTCGACGCGGAATATTTCGATAAGGTAGCTGCGCAGGATCCTTCGATGGCGCACGACGCCGGCGCATCGCTCGATTCCGAGGAGATGTGGTTCAATCAAGTCGCCAACTCACCACTGCCCGCATACAAGAAAGCCTGGTTCACTTCGACGAACTTTCGGCGAGCAATTTCAGAAGCCATCAACCGGGAGGATATTGCGCGCATCGTGTTCCGCGGACATGCCCATCCCGCAGTCGGACCGGTTTCTCCCGCTAACAAATTCTGGTTCAACGCCAAACTGCAGGCGCATCCCTTCGACCAGAAATCCTCGCTACAGCGCCTGGAACAGGATGGATTCCACTTTCAAGACGGCGCATTGCGCGATCGTGACGGACACGCAGTCGAGTTCTCCGTCATCACCAACGCCGGGAACAAATATCGCGAACGCATGGCGACCATGATTCAGCAGGACTTGTCTGGCGTCGGCATCAAACTGAATGTGGTTACGCTGGATTTTCCATCGCTCATCGAGCGCATCACCCATAGCTTCGACTATGAGGCTTGCTTGCTAGGTTTGGTGAACGACGAACTTGATCCCAACGCGCAGATGACGGTGTGGCTGAGCTCTGCCGATAGCCACCAGTGGAATCCCAGCCAGAAAACTCCGGCCACCGCGTGGGAGGCGGAGATCGATAAGCTGATGCGCGCGCAAGCATCGACCTTGGATCCGAAGAAGCGAAAAGAAGATTTCGATAAGGTGCAGGAGATTGCCTGGGAGCAGGAACCTTTCATTTACCTGGTGAATAAGAACGCGCTGTCCGCGGTGTCGCCGGCGGTGCACAATGCGCATCCGGTGGTTCTCAGGCCGCAGGTTTACTGGAACATCGATCAGCTCTCGCTGACCAGCGAGGTTGCCAGGAACCACTGATGGAAGCGTCGCCGCTGCTTTCAATGCGACTGTCGGTTGATTATCCGGGGAAACCTGGAGTGCTGCGCGATCTCTCGCTGGATATCGGCAGACAGGAAATCGTCGGACTAGTCGGACAAAGTGGGTGCGGCAAAAGCACGCTCGCGTTGGCGATTTTGAAACTTCTCCATCTGAAGCGAGGCCGTGCGCAAGGCGCGATTCACTTCAACGGCCGCGACCTGATGGCTTTGAATGAACGGGAAGTTCGCGCTCTCCGCGGTAAAGAAATTGGGCTGATCCTGCAGAGTCCCATGTCTTCGCTAAACCCTGCGCTGCGGATTGGCACCCAGTTGGAAGAAGCCTGGAAGGTCCACCAGCGTAGCTCACGAGATTGGCGTGGCGAGGCTTTGCATCAAGCCCTGGCAAATGTCAGCCTTCCTTGCGATCAGGATTTTCTGCGACGATTTCCATCGCAGCTGAGCGTTGGCCAAGCACAACGCGTGCTGATCGCGATGGCAGTCTTGCATCGACCGGCACTGCTCATTGCCGACGAACCGACCAGCGCCCTCGACCTGATCACGCAAGCAGAGATTCTGCAGCTCTTCGCGAGCCTAAGCGTCAAATTCGGCATCAGCATTCTGTACATTTCGCATGACCTGCTGTCGGTTGCGACGATCGCACATCGCGTGGCAGTGATGCATCAAGGTGAAATTGTCGAATGTCGCAGAACGGCCGAGCTATTCCAAAAACCCGAACATGTTTATACTCGCCAACTGATTCATGCACTCCCTGTGATACCGCGATTCGCAACAGCGACCGCCGGTCGACAGCTCTAGGCCCACCTTTGTGTCCATTCTTGTCCTCTGTGGTTATTGGTTTGCGTAGAAAGGCGACTACCACAAAGAACACAAAGTTACAGAAAGGAAATTCAGTTGGCCGTCGTCGCGGGCATTGCTGCTGGAGCCGTGATCTCCACTGAATCAGGCGTTGTCCACGTAGCTTTGCCATCTGCCAATTCCAGGCGGTGCATGGTGATTTTCATCTTGCCGCGATCGATTTCGACTAGAAGATAATGGTAGTTCACATCCTTGCCGAACAGCGGGTCTCCGGGCTGTCGCTTGATCATGTAAGGGTGGGCCCCTCCGCCGCCGGTGACGAGATAAAGAACGCTGCCATGCTCATATCGCTCGTAGTTATGAACGTGCCCCGCGATCACCACAAACCGGGCGCGGGTGTGCGATTGCCGATCTTGCAGCATTTGGCCCAACGCTTGTTCCGAATGCCGCGCCGAGTGCCCGCCGCCAAACATCCGATCCTCGGAGTTGGTGTAAGGAGGGTGATGGAGAACGAAGCAGACGAAGTCCACATCGGCCGACAGCGTATCGAGTTGATGAATCAACCATTCACCCTGCGGTCCGGAAGTCTCGTCGATCGAGCTATCGAGGGTAAGCACCAGCGTGTTCGCGGCACGCACCGAGTAGAAACGGTTGTTCTGTAAATCAGGAAATCGCTGGAAATAGTTCGCAAATGCGACTTTCTGATTGCCATATAAATCATGGTTTCCGAGCGCGGGGTAAATTGGAATCTTGTCCGCGGCCCAGGCTGCGGTTTCCTTGTCCCAGACCTTCCAATCATTCCCATCGTCGCCCTTGTACACGACATCGCCGCCGATGGAGATGAACGCGGGATGCTCGTCCGCGATGGCTCGCACCAGCGCTTCGCGCACAGGGGCATTCGCGGCATTGGTGTTCTTGGGATCGGTAAATCGAGTGTCGCCGTAAGCGACGAAACGGAATGGCGCACTTACTTTCGCTTGTAGCTCCACCGGCTTCGTCTGGCCGAATAGGGAAGAAGCGGCGCAGATCAGGAAAATGTATACGAGGAGTCTGTGGAGTATCATGGTCGCTTAGCTGTCCTCGCCAACTTTTAACACGGCCAAGAACGCTTCCTGTGGAATGTCTACGCGCCCGATGCGTTTCATGCGCTTCTTTCCTTCTTTTTGCTTTTCGAGCAGCTTACGCTTGCGGGTGATGTCGCCGCCGTAGCATTTGGCCAGGACGTTCTTGCGGATGGCATGCACGGTTTCGCGGGCAATGATTTTGGCGCCGATCGAGGCCTGAATCGCCACCTCGAACATCTGCCGCGGAATCAGTTCGCGCATTTTTGATACCAGCGCCTTGCCTCGTTCGTAAGCAAAATCACGGTGCACGATAATGGAAAGCGCGTCCACTGGCTCGCCCGCGACGAGGATATCCATTTTGACCATGGGCGATTCCCAATAGTCGGCCAGATGGTAATCGAGCGATGCGTAGCCACGCGACACCGACTTCAGACGATCATAGAAATCCAGCACGATTTCGTTCAGAGGCAATTCGTAATGCAGCATCACGCGCGAAGAACTGACATATTCGAAGGTCTTCTGTTTTCCCCGCTTCTCTTCTACCAGCGCCAGTATGCCGCCAACGTATTCTTCGTTGGTCAAGATCGTAGCCAGAATCACCGGCTCTTCGATCTTCGCGATCTCACTTGGCGGGAGCCAGCGCGATGGATTGTCGACTTCGACCATCTGCCCATCGGTCTTGTAAATCTTGTAGCGGACGCCGGGCGCCGTTGTGATCAACTCCAAATTGAATTCGCGCTCCAAGCGCTCCTGGATGATCTCCATATGAAGCAAGCCGAGGAAGCCGCAGCGGAAGCCGAATCCGAGGGCGACTGAGCTTTCTGGCTCAAAGAAAAATGACGAATCGTTCAGCCGCAATTTTTCCAGCGCTTCACGAAGCTGCGTGTGCTCGTGCGCGTCGACCGTATAAAGCCCGGCGAAGACCATGGGCTTGATTTCTTCGAAGCCGGGCAGCGGCTCGATCGCCGGATTGTTTTCTTCCGTGATAGTGTCGCCGATTTTCGTGTCGGCGACGTTCTTGATGTTGGCAATCAGGAAACCTACCTCGCCCGCGCGCAGTTCATCGATCTCGACCGGCTTTGGCGTAAGCACGCCCAATGTTTCGACATCCAAGACGCGCCCGTTCCACATTAACCGGATCTTCTGCCCTTTGCGAAGCGTGCCCTGAAATACGCGCGTCAGCACAATCACGCCACGGTAGGGATCGAACCACGAATCGAAGATCAGCGCCTGTAGCCGCTTTTCGGGATCTCCCTTGGGCGGAGGAACGCGTTTAACGATAGCCTCCAAAACATCGGGCACGCCTTGCCCGGTTTTGGCGCTGATCAGAACTGCATCGGACGCATCCAAACCTACCGCACCTTCAATCATTTCCTTGGTGCGCGCAATGTCGGCGCTGGGCAAGTCGATTTTGTTGATCACGGGAATGATTTCAAGTCCGTGATTAATGGCGAGGTAGGCGTTCGCCAGAGTCTGCGCCTCGACGCCTTGCGAAGCATCGACGACGAGTAATGCGCCTTCGCAAGACGCCAGCGCACGCGAAACTTCGTAAGAAAAATCCACGTGGCCGGGAGTGTCGATCAAATTGAGCTGGTAAGTCTTGCCATCCTGCGCCGTGTACATCATTCGAACAGCATGCGCTTTGATTGTGATGCCGCGCTCCCGCTCAAGATCCATCGAGTCGAGCACCTGGGCTTGCATCTCACGGGCGGTGAGCGATCCGGTCAACTCCAACAGGCGGTCGGCAAGCGTGGATTTTCCATGGTCAATGTGCGCAATAATGGCAAAATTGCGGATAAATGCGGCGTCCATAGCTGCGGGGGTCAAGCTTTGATTTTAACAGGCAGTTGTCGCTTCTCAGTTCTCGGCTAAAATCAGACTCCATGCTTGTCCTCGCCTCCGCTTCTCCACGACGCCAGGAGCTGTTGCGGAATGCTGGCATTTCGTTTGTTGCGCGGCCGGCCGATATTCCGGAAGTTCCTCAACCCGGAGAAGCTCCGCGCACTTTTGCCGAACGCATGGCAAGAGAAAAAGCTCGGGCTTTGTCACGCAAACCGGATGATTTCATCCTTGGCGCTGACACGATTGTGGTCGTCGATGCGGAGATACTAGGCAAGCCGCGCGACGACGACGATGCCGTGCGCATGTTGCGCTTACTTTCGGCCCACAAGCATCAGGTAATCACCGGAGTCTGCCTGATCGGTCCGCAACCGAGAACCGAGAATCAGCAACCGAGGACTGCTTTTGAAGACGTCCGATCGGAAGCCACGCTGGTAACGATGGACGCTCTCAGCGACGACGATATACGCTCGTATATCTCAACCCGCGAACCCATGGACAAGGCTGGTGCCTATGCGATTCAAGGCAGAGCTTCACGATGGATCTCACATATTGATGGAGACTATTTTAATGTGGTGGGATTGCCGGTGTCGTTGGTTTACAGAATGTTTCGCGAGCGGGCCGCGATCCAAACCGAAACATAGCAAGCTATGTTTCTACGATGCGGTCGGGGTCACGATTTCTTGTCTTTTTCTTCTTCGCCTTCTTTTACGGCTGACTTGAAATTCTTGATTCCTTCGCCCAGTCCCTTCCCCAAATCTGCCAGCTTGCTGGGACCAAAGATCAGAAGCGCAATCGCCAGAATCAACAGAATCTCAGGCAAACCCAATTTGCCGACCATAAAATCCTCCTTGCGGGGCTTGCCGGGTTCTTAGCGAACACGTCGAAAAGGTACGCCAACACCCCTGCAAGAAGTCTAGGCTTCTCCATCCTATGTAGTCAAAGAATGCGTAGCGCCGGCGGGCTACTCCGCTCCGATTCCCTTCAGAGTGTAGATCAGCCCGCTAAACGAACCGTTGTATCCGGCGCACCAGACTTGGAATTTGGTGCCCACGGGCTTGCTGTCACAGGCATCCATTTCTGCACCGGTGGTCACGTCGAGCGCCCAGGTTTTACCGCCGTTATGGCTGAAGTACATGCCGCCAACATTGGAGGAGTAATTTCCCCCCGCAGCCCAACCGATCTTCGGAGTCACAAAGCGAATCTCGCGGATCGGCCAAGGATCGTCCAGAGTCCGGCCGCTCCAGGTTTTCCCGCCGTCCGTGGTGCGATGGACCCAGCCCTCCACCTTTGGAGAAATCTCACCGCCGCCCACCCAGCCTGCCATGTCATTCTTGAAAAACGTGGGACCATCGAATACCGAATCAATGGGTGCGCGACAAGCCCATTCCGCACCGCCGTCCGAACTGTCGCAGTAAGTAATTCCGGAAGCGCGGGCGTGCAGGTTGCTGAGCAGGCTGAACTGGTTTCCGAACCACCCGCCGTTCGGGTCGGGAACGACCGACGTCCAACTCTTCGCCTTCGCGCCGCCATTGGTCGTATAGTGCGCGGCATTAGCACTCTTAGTCGCCAGCCCATCCATCACCAACCCGTCTTTATGATTAGCGAAGCGAACGCGATATGACCAGCCGGTGGTGGTCAGAGCAATGTCGGAGGTCCAGGTCTTGCCTCCATCGTGGCTCCAGCGAATCATGCCCTCTTCAGTTGAATCGTTGAACCCGGAAATGACAACATCCTTGGCAGTGAGGGCCTTCACGCCGAACCAATAATATGGGAAACCGAGATTCATGATCTTCGTCCATTTTGCGCCGCCGTCGGTTGTCTTCCAGACCTGGCCGAGTTCGGCGGCGGCATACCCGATTAAAGTCGTCGGAAAAGAGATGTCGTGGATGACGGCTCCGGGCAGAGTGGCTTGCAACTTCCACGGATTAGCCTTGGGGCTGACAGAACGAATTGTCGGATGACCACTCGCAACTGCTGGTCGTTCAGCAGACAGCTCGCGGCTCGGCCCTAGAATCGGGATTCTACCGGCAACATGGCGCACAGTCGTATCCGTCTGGGCAGACGCGGTAAGTGTTACGCACGCCGTCACGATCGCATTAATCAGGAGTTGGGAGAGACGGGAAGTCTTCATGTTGGGGAATCCTCTAGGCCGGAGAACCGCGCCGGGTGTGGATTTTAGCATGATAGGTTACTAGATACTCGTGATCAATTCCGCGAGCAGCGCTGCACGCCGGGGCAGTTCGGAAATCAGAATCGATTCGTGCGTCGCATGCGCGCCTTCGCCCACTCCTCCCAATCCGTCCAAAGTCGGAACCCCGAGTGCAGCTGTGAAGTTTCCGTCCGACCCTCCTCCGACGGCCACTTCGTCTAATTTCCAGCCCAACTCCTTCGCAATCTCCACGGCTTTCTTGTAGAGCCCGGCCACCGTTGGCGTACGCTCCATCGGCGGACGATTGATGCCTCCAGTGATTTCGAGCTTGCACTTGCGATTGAACGGCTTCAGCAAACGGAGTTTACGGTCGATGCCGACCGCATCCTGCTTTCGCACTGCTCGCACATCGATTACCCCGCTGGCCTGGGCCGGGATAACGTTCACTCGCGTGCCACCCTGCACCGTTCCTACGTTGAGAGTCAGCCCGCGCTTCAGATCGACCAGCTTCGAAATTGCAATGATCTGTTTGGCCAGTTCGAGGATTGCACTCTCGCCTTTTTCGAAATCGAGCCCGGAGTGCGCGGCCTTTCCAGTAACTTTCAAAACGTACTCTCCAATTCCCTTGCGAGCGGTTTTTACCGCTCCTTTGGGCCCATGCGAAGGTTCGAGCACCAGCACGGCGGCGGAATTCTTCGCCAGACTCTCCGTAATCCGCCGCGAAGTGTCGCTGCCTATTTCTTCATCGGACACAAGCAATACGGTTACCGGACGCGGCAGGGTGTCTTCGTGCCAGCTTCGCAGCGCCTCGATTGCATGCAGCATGAATGCGATGCCGGATTTCATATCGAAAGCGCCGGGCCCGAACAACCGTCCGTCAGCAACACGGCAAGGCATACTCGCCAAAGTGCCCATCGCATAAACCGTGTCCAGGTGCCCGAGCAGCAGCACCGGCTTCCCTGCGCGCGCGCCCGTGAAGTCCACCTGCAAATGATCGCCAAAGTCCGCAGTCCGATGAAACTTCGCGTGTCCGCCGAGCCCCTCAAACCTGCCGGCAAGGAGCGCTCCCAAGCGATCGACCGCTTGCTTGCTGTCGCTGGGCGATTCGATCTCCACCAGTTGGCGGATGGTCTGGACGATCTGCTCTCGGCGTTGCTGGAAGTAGTGCGACCGCTTAACCAGGTCGCTCTGGGCTGCGGGTTTGCTTTTCGACACTTTCCTGGGCATGCAATCCTTCTCTGGAACGGTTTGAGAGTGCGCGGTACAGTATAATCTTCGCTCTTCATCTTTCGCTTTTGCGATGACGAGAAACGGCATGACCGACACTGTTCAGCCCGTAACCGAAGCCCCCGCGGCGGCTAAGATCACGCTGGATATCAACGACATTCAGCGCATCCTGCCGCACCGATTTCCTTTCCTGCTGATCGACCGCGTACTTGACCTCACGCGCCGCCAGCGCATTGTGGCTCTTAAGAACGTCACCATCAACGAACCGTTTTTTGCTGGGCACTTTCCTGGCCTTCCGGTAATGCCCGGTGTCCTCATCGTGGAAGCCATGGCTCAGGCGGGCGGAGTTCTGCTGTTCACCGAGGTGGAAGACCGCGATACCAAACTGGTGCTCTTCACCGGAATCGAGCGCGCCCGCTTTCGCCGCCCCGTCGTCCCCGGCGATCAACTTCGCATCGAGGTGGTGGTGAAAGTCTGGCGCGGCAATGCCGGACGTATGCAGGGAACCGCCTACGTCGGCGACACACTCGCCGCCGAAGCCCTGGTGACTTGCAGGATGGTTGACCGGGTGCGCGCCGAAAAGACATCCCCGCAATGATCTCACCAGACCTTTCAACCATGGTTGGCGGAAGATGAAAGCTCATCCCACTGCCATTGTCGATCCCAGCGCCAAAGTTCACGCCAGTTGCAGGATTGGTCCTTACTGTGTGGTCGGGCCCGACGTCGAACTTGGCGAAGGATGCCATCTGGTCTCGCACGTCGCCATTGAAGGACCCACCAAGATCGGCGCTGACAACACCTTCTTCCCATTTTGCTCAATTGGAATGGCGCCGCAGGATTTGACCTATGCCGGCGAACCTACGAGCCTCGAAATTGGCCATCACAACCAGATTCGCGAATTTGCCACCATCAATCGCGGCACCGTGAAGGGCGGCGGACTGACTCGCGTGGGCAGCCACATCCTTGTGATGGCTTACACTCACATCGCCCACGATTGCGTGATCGGCGATCACGTGATTCTCGCCAACGCGGCAACTCTCGGCGGCCACGTCACCGTCGAAGAGTGGGCCACCGTTGGCGCGCTCTGTCCAGTACACCATTTCATTCGCATCGGGGCACACTCGTTTATCGGCGGTGGGACGACGATCACTCGCGATGTTCTTCCTTTTTCCAAGACTTCTGCCTCGCGCGATACTCGCGCCTATGGTCTAAACGCCATCGGCCTCGAACGTCGCGGATTCAGCAAAGAACGCATTCGCAAGATTCACCACGCGTACAAAGTTCTGCTGGCATCAAAGCTCAACACGTCGCAGGCGCTGGAGAAATTAAAGTCAGAGTCTGATCGTGGCGAAGACGTTGAGATGCTGATCAAATTCATCGAGCAGTCCGAGCGCGGAGTGATTAAGTAGAACTCAATGCCTGCCCAGGAAAAACTCGGCCTCATCGCAGGCAACGGCCGATTCCCATTTCTCGTGCTGGACGCCGCGCGCGCCCAAGGCTATGAAGTTGTCATAGCCGCGATCAAAGAAGAGACCTTCCCAGAAATAGAATGCCACGGCGCTCAAGTCCACTGGCTCTCGCTAGGAGAACTCTCCAAGCTGATTGACACCTTCAAGCGCGCAGGCGTGCACCGCGCCGTTATGGCCGGCCAGGTAAAGCACAAACAGATATTCTCTAGCATTCGGCCGGATTGGCGGCTCGCAAAACTTCTGCTCTCGCTGGGCACGCGCAATACCGATTCCCTGCTGGGAGCCGTCGCGAAAGTCCTAGCGGATGAAGGTATCGTTCTCGAAAACTCAACTTCATTTCTCGAGCCACTGCTGGCCAAGCCGGGCGTTCTCACCAAGCGCACGCCCTCCGATCAGGAAAAGAAGAACATCACCTACGGCCGCTCTATCGCGCAGCACCTCGCGCAATACGATATCGGCCAAACAGTAGTGGTCGCAGAAAGTGCCTGCGTCGCCGTCGAAGCCATGGAAGGCACCGACGCGACCATCGCCCGCGCCGGCCAAATCATGGCCTCGCTCGACGCCGGTCCTTCTACGCTGAGCCGCGCGCTGACCGTCATCAAGATTGCCAAACCCAATCAGGATATGCGTTTCGATGTGCCAGTCATCGGAGTGAAAACGATCGAAGTAATGAAAAAAACCGGCGCGACATGCCTGGCATTGGACGCGGGAAAATGCTTGCTGCTCGACGACGACCCGATTATCACCGCAGCCGATGCGGCCGCGATCGCCATTGTGGCAGACTAGATTGTCTTAATCACTGAAACAAATCATTTAGGAGCTCTGCATGTCCGAATCCTCGCGCCTCGCTGACCAAATCAACCGCGCCTTTGCTGGAGACGCCTGGCACGGTGATTCGCTCCGCGAACTTCTCAATGGCGTCGATGCCGTAACCGCCGCCGCTCATCCCGTCAAGGGCGCGCACAGCATTTGGGAACTCGTTCTCCACATCGCCGCATGGGACGATGCGGTTCGCCGACGAACCGGTGGAACTGCGGTCACGCTGAACGACGAACAAAATTTTCCGCCCGTGAAGGACGCCAGCGAATCCGCTTGGTACAAGGCTCTCGACCACGCCAACCGCACCCACGACGAATTGGTAAAAGCCGTTGCTGACTTCCACGATTCGCGCCTGCTGGAACAAGTTCCCGGCAAGGCCGAAAGTTATTACAACTTCTTTTACATGTTCAGCGGCATCGTCCAGCATGAGCTGTACCACGCCGGCCAAATTGCGCTGCTGAAGAAGGCACAGGCCCGATGATCCGGTCTGGAATGCGTTAGCCGATTTGCGATTTGTGATCTAATTCTTAGGATTTTTCAGAAGCCGTAGGACCAGAGGAGAAGAACTGACTGACAATCTTATTAACGTCGCCGTCGTCGGCGTGGGCACATTTGGACGCAACCACGCCCGCGTCTATCACCAGCTTGCGAAAGAGGGCGCACCCGTGCGGCTGGTTGGAGTCGTCGATCCAGACACTGCAAAGGCCGACGCCGTGGCGCGTGAATTTTCCTGCCGCAGTTTTGGATCGATCGAGCAACTGATCACCACACACAGCGAAGTCCAGGCCGCCTCGGTTGCGGTGCCCACCAGCCATCACCTCAACACCGCCCGGCAGTTGATGGAAGCCAGCATCGATGTCCTCATCGAAAAGCCGTTGGCCACTTCTCTCGCCGAGGCCGACGAACTTATCCACGTAGCCAAACAACTGGGCCGCGTAGCACAGGTCGGGCATTTGGAGCGCTTCAACCCCGCGGTGCGTGCGACTCTCCCGGTCATTACCCAGCCTATGTTTTTTGAGGTGCATCGGCTCAGCGTCTTCACCCCCCGCTCGCTGGATGTCGACGTTGTCCTCGACCTGATGATCCACGATCTCGATATCGTGCTCGCCTTCGTGAATTCTCCGGTTAAGGAAATCCGCGCGGTGGGGTTGCCCATTCTTTCCGGAAAAGTAGATATCGCGAATGTGCGTCTCGAGTTCGATTCCGGCTGCGTAGCCAACTTTACTGCCAGCCGGGTTTCCACTGAACGCGTTCGCAAGCTGCGCTTTTTTCAGCCTCGGCAATACGTGTCCCTCGATTACGGCCGCCAAGATGTTTTGGTGTTTAGCGTCGGTCAGGATGCGGCGTCGGGAACGCCCTCGGTGAATCCTCAAATCCAGATGTCGAGACCCGCAACCACTGCCGCAGAGCCTCTGCACGCGGAGCTGAAATCGTTTCTCGATTCGGTGCAGCATCGCTCTTCGGCCACAGTCACTCTCGAGGACGGACGCCGCGCGCTGGCAGTTGCACTCGACATCATCGCCGCCATCGGTGAACACGGAAGAAAGATCGATCTGGAGCGCCTGCACACCTGATTTCTGTCCCCTCGCCAAGCCCCATCAAAGCGCCGGTTTCCTTGGAAGCCCCAAATGTCAACTTTTGTAAACAGACCGGCGAAGCAATTGACCATCTGGATGCAAATCCTTAGGTCTTGCACTTTCATACCTTCGCGGATTCGCGCGAAAGGTGCGAAAATAAGACACTGGGCCGCGGACACCATCAAATTCGTGACGGCAGGCTTGAAGCAGCCAGGCATGAGGGGATTTTCTGCCCTTTACAACTAATGCCATGCTGCTCGTGTCTAACCAGCAGGTAAAGTTGTTTCGATGTCAACTACGCAAATCCCGCCATCCAATCCGGCGCCGTCGACGCCTCCGTCGCGACCTCCGGAAGGCGGAGACCTGTACGATTCGCGCTACTGGGAGTCAGCTTATCGCGAAATGGTCGAAGCGCCTGCGCTCATCGTAAAACTTCAAGACGATCTTTCCGAAGCGCGGCGGCGCGAAGCTTTTTGGATTTCTGTAGTCGTCCACTTGATCGTTGTTCTCCTCATCGTCAACTCGGAGAAGCTGGCCGGCTTCATGCCCCGGCAAACCATCGTCGCGGTAAGCCCTGACTCGAACCAGAAAGACCTGACCTATCTCGAGCTTCCTCCCGATGCACAAAAGGTCACCAAGCGTCCGGATACAAATGCCATCTCGGACAAGGATCGCGTTGCGACTACGCGCACGCCGCAGCTCGATCGTCAGGAACTGAAAAAGATTCTCGAATCATCACGACCGGGCAGACCCGGACCGAGCGCGCCACCGACTCCGCAAGCGGATTCAGCGCCTCCTGCGGCTGCGCCCCAAAATGCTGCGCCCGAACCGGCACCGCCGGCGCCCGCGCCTCCAGCGGCTGCAAAAGTACAGACGCCGCAACCGGCATTAAGCGCGAAAGCAGCCTTCGGCAACGGCGCCTTGTCTCCCGGTTCAGCGATCCAGCAAGCGGAACGCGCTGCCGCGCAAAATCGTGGTGGGTACAACGGTGACGGCGGAAGTTACGGCGTTCTCGGCCAAGGCCGAAAACCGACGGCTGCCATGGGACCGCTTGAAGTCCTCACCGACACCATGGGCGTCGACTTCGGCCCTTATCTACAGCGCGTACTGCACGATGTGCGAGAGAACTGGTACAACCTGATTCCGGAGTCGGCGCGCGCGCCGCTGATGAAAAAGGGCAAAGTCACGATTGAATTCGCCATTAAAAAAGATGGCAGCGTGGCTGGAATGCAATTGATCTCGACCTCGGGTGATGTGGCACTCGATCGCGGCGCGTGGGGAGGCATCATCGCTTCGAATCCCTTCCCACCCTTGCCGACCGAGTTCAAGGGCCAGTACCTAGGATTGCGTTTCGCCTTCTACTACAACCCCGACAGGTCGGACCTGCAGTAGCTCTTTTTCTCTTCCGAACCCCACAGCCCAAAGGCAGGAGCCAAAAGCTGCCTTACGACTTCTGCAGCCGAATCGAGCCGTCTCCAGTATGGACTGTCAGGAGATTTCCGCCGCCGTTGATCTTTCCGCGAATGTCCTTTTCGCTAAGGCGTCCTTCGACTGACACCGGAATGTCCGCCTCAATATGTCCGTCGCCGGTGTGCAGATCCACGTTGGCGGCAAAGTTAGCGGGCAGTTCCAGGGTCACGCTGCCATCCCCGGTGCGAACATTCCAGCTTGAAGTCATCGTCGAACCGGCTAGCGCCCGAGCCTCAATGCGGCCGTCGCCAGTGGTAAGGTCGAGCGCATCGAATCGGCCTGCAGCCGTGATGCGGCCATCGCCCGCGCGCGCCCGCAGCGTGCCGTCCACTGACTCGATCTCCTGATGGCCGTCGCCCGTCTGCAGGTCCATCTCGCCTTTGAGATTCGCCAGCTGGATTGAGCCATCACTGGTATGCAGATTCACTCGCCCCTCGCGTGGCATATGGATTTCAATCTCAACCCGGTAGCTATGCACGTTGAAGGTGATGATGTGAACGTCGTGCGGGAAATGAACTTGCAGTTCGACCGAATCTCCCGACTGGTGTTCCTCGATCTTCAGCCCATGCTCACCAATCTTGTAGTGGTCAGACGTGACACGAGCTTCGATCGTCTTCTGATCCCAGGTGTCCACATGGATGTTGGCGTCGGATGTCTCTACGCGAAGTTCAGGCTTGCCTGTAATCGTGTACGTCTTGGACCACTCGTCCGCGCGGGCGAATGGAGCAATCGCCAGGTAAAATCCCAGAGCAAGCAAGGCGAAGCGGTTCATAGATTTTCTCCTGAGCGCCGCGCTGGCACACTCCCGCTGCGGCATTAGACTGTGATACGCAGAGTTCGCCGCCCCGGTTCCGTCGAAGTCGGCGAGAGCTGAGCGAATCTTTAATAGAGGATCCGCCGCTCCGGGACTACAATATTCACATGCCCGCGTCGGGTGCAAAACGACAACTGGATGTGCATTCGCCCGAAGCCGCATCTTCCGAACATCATCGCACCCCGCAAATCTATACTCTGGAAGCGACCGGCCTGCTCCTGATCGCGGGGCTGATTCTGATTCTGACCCTTGTCCGCTACTGGCATCACATTGCCTGGAGCGCCCGCTGATCGTGGTTCCCGATCCCTTGCTGATTGTGGTGCTGGGTCCGACGGCCAGCGGAAAAACCGCGCTTTCCCTGGCGCTGGCGGAACGCTTTCACGGCGAAATCGTGAATTGCGATTCGGTCGCCATGTATCGCGAATTCGAGATCGGCACCGCGAAACCGAGCGCCGCTGAACGCGCGCGGGCGCCGCATCATCTGCTCGACTTCGTCGATCCCACCGGCTACATAACCGCGGGCGAATATGCGAGGTTGGCGCGGCAGGCTCTCGCTGAAATCAAGTCACGAGAGCACTTGCCCATCGTCGTTGGCGGCACCGGGCTCTATCTTCGAGCTCTGCTCGACGGACTTTTTCCCGGCCCTCAGCGTTCGGAAGAGCTGCGCGAACGGCTGCGCCAGCGCATCGAGAAAAATGGCTCGGACTACCTGCACCGCGTGCTGCGCCGCCTCGATCCCGACGCCGCGACGAAGATTCATGCCAACGACATTCCCAAGCTCATCCGCGCCATCGAAGTTTGCCTGGCCTCGCGGCAGAAGATGACCGAGATGTGGAAGCAAGGCCGCGATCCGCTGACCGGCTTCCGAATCGCGCGCATCGGCCTGAATCCCAATCGCGACGCGCTCTATGCCCGCATCAACCAGCGAGCGGAACATATGTTCGCGTCGGGCCTGGTGGAGGAAACCAGACAGCTGCTCGAAAAATACGGTGACACCGCGCGCCCGCTGACTTCACTCGGATACAAGCAGGCAGCACAGCTGCTGCGCGGCGAAATCGATTTCAAGACCGCACTGCAAGCGGCTCAGCAAGCCCATCGCAACTACGCCAAACGCCAGATGACTTGGTTCCGCCGTGAGCCCGAAGTAGTGTGGCTGGAAGGCTTCGGCGATGACCGGGCAATTCAAGAAAAGGCAGCGACGCTCGCTGCAGAAACATAGCTAGCTATGTTTCTACAGATCACTCTTTCGCCTCGAGCCGCTGGGCAATTTCAAGCAGCCTGGTAACGCTGTTCCAGTTTCTTCCGGTTCCGGAGGTCTTCAATTTTCTCTCGACCGTTACCCAGGAGAGTTTGGAGTTGCCCTGGCCGTTGGGAAAATGAATGTAGACTTCGCGACCGTCAACGTGTAGCTCTTCGGGGTCAGCCTTGATCTTGAGAACCTGCTCCAGCGCCTCGGCCTCGGGATGATTTTCGAGAAACGTCACGAGAAGATTGCTGGGCTTGATACCGCTCCGGGTTCGGAACGGGTTTCTCGCCATCACATCTCTCAATTCGGAGGGCGTGCGAAGGATGACGCGAGGCCGAAATCCGAAATCGCGCTCGATAGCGTTTTCGATCCGCTTTCCTAGCGCGTTAAGATTTTGCGCTTTGGTCCGGAAGACAACGTTCCCGCTCACCACGTAAGTTTCGGCGTCACGCAATCCGATCGATTGGTAGAGGGCACGCAGCTCTTCCATTCTGATCCGGTTGTGGCCCAGAAGGTTGACGCCGCGAAGCATGGAGATGATCACAGCCATAGCGACTTTGTTTACGGTTGAGTAAAGGGTATATAGCCTAAAAAATGCGTTTTCTCGCTAGATCTATGAAAACACAGGGTTGGTTTTGGAGATGCGCACGTAAAATATCACTTCTAAAGGGCTTAGCTGGGTGCTTTTTACGGGAAAACTTCCCATTCGACGGGATATGCCCGGCTTACCAGGGAAGTCCGGCAAATTTTCAAAGACCAGGATACGACCTGCTGTTATCAAACAGCTAATCCACTTGTGAATATGTTATCTAGATTCGAAACGCTAAGTCAACGGAAAAAACGTTTCATGGCAGTAAGGACAAGTGCGAACTGATCTTTCGCCCCACTGGGGCTTGTGTGTCTCCCCACTTTTCCCACGGCTTACGCCGTGGGCTGCATTCTCGCGCCGCTTCGCGGCTGCGGACCCGCAGTTTTGTTTCACCAGGTCGTCGAGTGATTGTGGAGCTGCCGAATGGCTGCCAGCGCCCGAGTTAGTGATGCATACCTCAAGCGTGTCGTCCAGTGGCCAGGAAATTCGAATTGAAGCCGCTACGGAAAACTATCCGCCTCGTCGCATCGGGTCTTTAATTCTGCAAGATTCCTTATGGTATCGTTCTGCCAGAAAGAGGGAAGATCAGGAGGCGGAGTCGATGCGTTGCCGAATACAGGCTGTGCTTGCCACCTTCATGGCCGTTGTCACGATAGTCATAACCGCGACCTCCGCGCCCGCTGCTTTCCCTTATGGAACAATTCAAAGCTCCTGTGCGCCTTGGGACGGCCCCGCCATTGGCATCACGCTCACCAACGAGCCGGCGCAGTGCAAGCGAACAAGCGAGCCATTCATTTCCATCGCAATATGGCGGGGACTGCCCGTTAAGTCAGGCCAGGTCGTGAAGTTCGCTCCGGGGTCGGACGCTGGCTTTGCCTCACGCTGCAAGAAAGAAGGCAACTGTGAACGTGCCCAGTCGGGCACGATCACGTTTGACCGATATGAAGAAGGCTCCGGCGCTTCAGGCCACTATGAGTTGCACTTCAAGGGCGATGAAACGCTGAGTGGGACTTTTGACGTGAAATGGTGCCAGGAGCGCGTGATCTGCGGCTGAGTGGTGCGTCGTACATTACACGTTTTGACTGCTGTCAATGAGCGCTGGGGCGATTTTCCGCGAACTTCCCTCGCCAGGGTAGAAATCTCATCGCGACTAAGCGTACAGATCGATGAGCTGGCCGCGCCAGCCGACGGGACTGGCCGCATAGAAGAGGTAATGGGCGATGGCCGTGCGTTCGACGGAATGGCTCCAGGCCCATCCGGAGAGATATTGCCAGGCCGAGCCTCCGGTCTCATTGCTTGGGGAATCCTCAATGGGCGTTCCGTAGATGAGATTTGCCCGGCGACGCGTCGAAGGTGACGAAGCGAAAGCGTCGGCGGAGGGAACGAGACTGATCTGGCGGGCACGCACGGTGATCGCTCTCTGCGTAAGGACGAGGCTGGTCGACACATCGGACCCGAGCGACGGGTCAACGGCATTCACCGACGCCGGGAGCAGTTTAATCGACATGGGAAATCAGTTGGCCTACTCTCAACCTATCGGCAGTTCTGGCCCGATCTAAAGAACACGGCGGTACTTTAGCGCGGCGAGGTGAGGGCGGATATCTTTGTGGCACTTGCCAGGGTGGGACCTGAAGTCCGTTCCCATGCTATCGTCTGCTCATGCTTCGACACGCTTACTTCCTCTTCATGGTCTTTTGTGTTCTGGTCGGGTGCGCCTTCGGCGCGGAGAAATATCCGCAGCCTGGGCCTGTTCATCTTGACCGCGAGGGAGAAAAATGGGCAGTCAAGACGCTCCATAGCCTCTCTACCGAAGAAAAAGTCGGACAGCTTTTTCTGGTCTGGGTGCGCGCCGAGTTTTTGAACGTCAACGCTCCTGAATATCTTGAACTTCGCAAGAACATTGGCAAATACCATCTGGGCGGATTCACCATGACCGTCCCTTGGGACCCGCCGTTTCTCTACCGCAGCGCGCCCTACGAAGCGGCCGAACTGTTAAACCGACTGCAGCAGGATTCCAAGTTGCCGCTGTTGATCGCGGCTGACTTCGAGCGCGGCGTGAGCATGCGTCTCCGCGGCGCAACCGAATTTCCTCATGCCATGGCGTTTGGAGCCGCCGGAAAACTCGAATACGCCGAGGCCTTCGGCCGCATTACCGCGCAGGAAGCGCGCGCCGTCGGGGTGCAGTGGAATTTCTTTCCCGACGCGGATGTGAACTCGAATCCTGCAAACCCGATTATCAATACGCGCTCGTTCGGCGAAGATCCGAAACAGGTCGGGGACCTGGTCACGGCGTACATTCGCGGAGCCCAAGGCCACGGAATGATGGCGACGGTAAAACATTTCCCTGGGCACGGCGACACCGCAACTGACTCCCATCTGGGTGTGGCGCAAGTTACCGGCGACATGGCGCGCCTGAAGTCGGTCGAGCTTCCGCCTTTTCAGCAGGCCATTGCAGCCGGAGTTGACTCCGTAATGGTGGCCCATGTTTCCGTCCCGGCGCTCGACGCCGACCCGAATCATGTGGCGACGACCTCGCCCGCGATCGTGACGGATCTGCTCAAGAAGCAACTCGGTTTCAAAGGAATTGTGGTGACCGATGCCCTGGACATGGCCGGCCTCACCCGGCTTTACGGCGCTCATATTGGCCGGGCGGCAGTGGACGCTTTCAAAGCTGGCAGCGACGTGCTGCTTATTCCTGCCGACCTCGACGCTTCCTACCGGGCCATGCTGCAGGCTGTACGCAGCGGTGAGATCACTCCGGCGCGGCTGGACGCCTCTGTGCTTAAGATATTGAAAGCAAAAGCTTCTTTGTCTTTGGACAAGACGCGCCTGGTGAATATTGCGGCGGTCTCCTCGCTGGTAGGCAAGCCGGACAACCGCGCGCTCGGGCAACAAATCGCCGACGCTTCCATCACGCTGGTCCGGGACAATGGGAAATTGTTGCCACTGAAATCATCTGGAACCACTGAGGCTGGTCTTCCGTATCAGAAAGTGGAAGAGGTGCGCGACAACACGGTGGTCATCGTTTTTTCGGACGACATGCGCACCGAAGCGGGACGTAAACTCGACCGCCAGATTCGCGATCGCGTGGCGGATGCCAATGTGATTTATGTGGATCCTCGAGTGGCGAGTTTGCTGGCAGACGATGTTCTGAAAGCCGTGGACAACGCGAAGGCGGTGATCGCGGCGGTGTACGAGGTTCCGGTTGCAGGCAAAGTGATGAACGGCGCAAACGGCGTGACCAACTCGGTAGGCCTTTCGGATGCGAGCGGCGCGCTGTTGCAGAAGGTGCTCGATCACGCGGCGGAGAAAACAGCCGTGCTTGCCATGGGGAACCCTTATCTGGCGCAGGATTTCCCGGCGGTGCAAAATTATGTCTGCACGTTTTCCAATGCGACCGTTTCCGAAGTGAGCGTGGTGAAAGCGTTGTTCGGCGAAATTCCGATAAAGGGGCACCTGCCGGTCAGCATCCCGACAATCGCACCGCGCGGGGCCGGGATCGAGCGCCCAGCGCAGGCCGCGCAAGGAGGTTCTCCACATGCTGATTCCAAAATTCCTGGACAATAAGAGCACGTTGGTGATCGCAGCCGGCATCACGATGTGTCTGACTCTGCTTGGCTGCAGCGTCAGCGTGAAAGATCACGATGGCGGTGGCGATAGCAAGGTTGACATCAGCACTCCTGTCGGCGGAATCCACGTCGACCAGAATGCCGAGGCACGCGATACCGGCCTCGGTGTCTATCCCGGCGCGCGTCCGAAGCCGAAGAGCCACGATGGGCAGGAGAAAAACGCCAACGTCAACATGTCGGCATTCGGTTACGGGTTGAAGGTTGTGGCTCTCGAATATGAATCTGACGACCCGCCGGAGAAGATCATTGCTTACTACCTGGACCAACTGAAGAAGTATGGCGGAGTGCTGCAATGCCACAGCAGTGGCAGCAGCTTCAAAGTAGACGACGATGGCCACAAGGGATACGTCATTGGAGGCAAGCTCAAGTGCAACTCCGACGACAACGGCAAGACGGTCGAACTGAAGGCGGGCACCGATGATAACCAGCACATCGTTTCGATTGAGCCGCAGAGTAAAGGGTCGGATTTTTCGCTCGTGTGGGTTAGGCTGAGAGGGAAAGAAGGCGATATCTAGAGACGGAAAAACTTCGATTCCTATCAGGGTATGCCTTCAGGCATATCGTAAGTTGCCGAGATGAGTTCCGCTTTAGTCGCTGGAGTCCAAGGTTTCTCCAGCAAATAACATTTTGCCCACCACGCAGGAGAAAACAATGTCTCGACTCCGACCGATTTTCTGTCATCACTTGGCTCTGGCAGGCGCGTTTCTGCTATTTAGCCTGCCCGCGATGCTCGCGCAGCAGACCGACAACCAAAATCAGGATAAGCACATCGACGTTCGCAGTTCGGCCGGAGACTTGCACGTGGGCAACGATGCGGACGCTCGTGATACCGGATTGCCGCCCTATCCCGGCGCCCGTGCCAGGCACAACGATGACAACAAGAACACCGCCAACATTGCAATCGCGACTGCGGCCTTCGGGATGAAACTGGTTGTCGTCAATTTCGATTCAGATGACGCGCCCGGAAAAGTCATTGCCTACTATCGGGACAAGCTGAAGAAATACGGCAAGGTCATCGAATGCCACACCAGCGAACCCGGCGGCGACGTTCACGTGAATTCCGGCAAGGACGATTCTGACGGGTCCAAAGAACTCAAATGCGACGGCGACAACACTGGGAACATTGTCGAGTTGAAAGTGGGAACCCAAGACCACCAGCACGTGGTCTCGGTTGAGCCGGCAGAAAAAGGCAGCGGATCGACTTTCGCGCTAGTCTACGTCCACACCCGCAGCAAACAAGGCGACATTTAACCTGGTTGTAGAAACATAGCTAGCTATGTTTCTACGGGTGGATTGAAGCAGGAGGCTCCTCCTGCGATCAGGAGGAGCCTTAAACAATCATGCTGGCAAACTAAAAGTTGAACTTCGCGCCCAACTGAATTCCGCGTGGAGCGCCGCCGCCGAGGAATGGGTTGCCAATTCCCACGTCGCCGGTTGCGGTAATCGGATAACCTCCGCTGGCTCCGGAAACCTCGCGGCCGTTAACCACGTGAAACCCTCCCGCACCGGCGTCCGCAATGAATGCGGGCAGGAACGGGTTGGCAAAGTTCGGATGGTTGAGCACGTTAATGAAATCGACGCGTAACTGCATGCTCACCCGCTCGGTGATCGCGGTGGTCTTGTAGATTGCCAGGTCCCATTGTTTGTAGGTGGGACCGTGCAGGGAATCGCGTCCCTCGTCGCCGTAGTGCCGCGTTCCCGGCACGCAGTCAGCCGCCGTACCCGTAGGCGCTGCTTGTGCCGCCGCTGAGATCGTGCACGGGATCGCGAATGAACTCATGTCCAAGTAGTTCAGCGGTTGGTTTGGATGGTAGACAATCGGTCCGACCACATCCGGCCGGTCGAAGCCGTTGCCGCTTCCACTGTAATCATCTTCAAAGTTGTAATTGAGCTGGAACGGCTGCCCGCTCTGGAGGGTTACCGTGCTGTTGGTGCCCCATCCATTCTTCAGACGCTGCATGCTCCCGTCCATATGCGGCAGGTCGTAGCTGAAAATCCAGGTGAAGCGGTTGGGTATGTTGAAATTCGAAGGCCCGTATTCGAGCTGAGGATTGGTGCTGTCGTTCGGCTGGGCTGCGTTCGGCTCAAAGTCCTCGCCGTCGCTCGAATTATCCAATGACTTCGACCACACATAGTTCACCATCGAAGTGATGCCATGCCATCCATTGATTCGATAGCTGGCCTGCAGCGAGTTGTAGTTGGAACTGCCGGTGGAGTTCTCCTGCAACACGTAAAAGGCGTCGTAAGGGTTATCGTTGAGCGGCCGTGCGGCGCCGAATGGGGCATTAGGATTCGTGCTGCAGCTACCAAAATCATAGATGCAGTTGTATTTGACGTCAGCTGCGTTGATCGCCGCCGCACTCGGCTGGCCGAGATCGAAGAAACGCCATAAATGATGACCCTGAGATCCAACATACGCGATCTGCACAACCATCTTGCGCGCGATCTGCTGTTGGAAGTTGACGTTGAAATTCTCCATATACGGCGTCTTGATGTGACGGTCGAAACCGAAGGCATCGCACTCATAAGAGCAAGTTGTCGTAGGCGCGTATACCGGACTACCCGGAACAATGGTCCCGCCCACGGCGCCGGTCGAGAGAATTGCTGCCGGTCCAATGTTGTTATACGCCGGCCCCGGATCAAAGAAAGGCGCATACGGCAAGTGGCCTAGAACCATGTCCTGAGAGAAGGCGTCAAAGAAGACGCCGTATCCGGCGCGGATCACCGACGTGCCCTTCCCGGTCATGTCCCATGCGAAACTCACCCGAGGCGCAAAATTATGGTAGTTCGGGTTATAAAGCTGGCTTAGGCCAGGTTGACCGACTTGGGTTAGCGTAAAGGTGCCCGTCCCCGCCGCCGGGGACACGCTTGTGATGTTGCTCAGCAAGTCGTTCTTCTCGCCCATTACGCCGAAGTAATCCCAGCGCAGTCCGTAATTCAACGTCACCCGTGGAGTGATGCGATAGCTGTCCTGAGCGTAGAAACCGAAGTTGTTCTCGTAGGTATGCCGAGTTGAATCCCCGAAGTATTGGAACCCGCTGTCCACATAACCGGTAAGGAAATCTGTAAGCGCCTCGGTGTCGACTGAAACAGGCCCGTTGGTGGCGGTGTGGCCTTCGAACTTCAGCCTGCCCCGGAAGTACTTGTCAAAATACTGTTGGACGGTGGTTCGGTGATAGTCGAAACCAAACTTTATGGCGTGCTTCCCTTTGCTCCACGAGAAGCTGTCGATCACCTGATTGTTGCTGTCTACGCGGTGACGGGGAACGCTGCTGGTCGCTCCCAATTGAGCGAAACCGCCGACCAAAATGATGGGCAACCCCTGATCGGCCGGACCCGTTCCCGTGTTCAGCCCGATGGAACTCGGAGAGAAGTTCTGGTCTCCGGGGAAGAAGCCCTCCGCGAACCGGTTCCAGCCATAGCGCAAGTCGTTAACTTTGTTCGATCCGATCGCGTGCACGAAAGAAAGCGAAACCAGCTGCACTCGGGTTGGAGTGTAGGTGTTGAAACCGGGCAACTGGCCTCCGGTCGCGGTCAAAGCCAGCGGAAACGATTGCACGCTGTCGCCAAAGAAATATCGGCCGGTTAGGGTGTTGTTGGCATTGAAGTGCTGATCGACCTTGGCGATAAAGCTGGTCAGCCGGTTGAATGAAGGAGAAACCACGGAACTGTTCGGACCCAGCGGGCAACCGCTGTCTTCGCTTCCCACCAGCGAGCCGCCGAAAGTTCCGGGGATGTTCGGCGTCGGCCAGCGATTCAGTAATTGCGTCGTGACTGGATTCAAAGTGCCGAGCAAAGGATTTGCTTTGATCGCCGCTTCGTCGGCCGCGATCTGCGCGGGATCGGGCACGCAGGCCAGAGTCACCACTCCCACGGGCTCCTGCTGACCTTCGTAGTCAGCATAGAAGAAGGTTTTATTCTTGATGATCGGTCCGCCTACTGCGGCACCATATTGATTGTTGTGAAACGGCGCCTTGGGCTGGCCCACGTCATTGAAATAATTGCGCGCGTCTAGAGCATCGTTGCGGAAATATTCGGCCGCGCTCCCGTGGAACATATTGGTTCCGCTCTTGGTCACAATATTGACGATCGCCCCGGCACTCCGCCCGTATTCCGGCTGGAAGTTCGAGATTACGTTCACCTCAGCGATGGCATCCAGCGGCAGAATAGTCGACGGAGTTCCGAAGACGCCGGCTTCATTGATGGCCGGGTCGTTGCGGTACCCGTCGTTCATGTCGGTTCCATCAATCAAGTAGTTGTTGGAGCGGCCGCGCGCGCCGTTCATTGAAAACTCGCCAAACGATCCCGGCGAATCCGAGATCTGATCGGGCGAACCCGACACCCCCGGATTGAGGTAGATCAGCTTGGTATAGTCGCGGCCGTTTACCGGCAGGTTTTCCACGGTTTTGGCTGTGATGACACCGCCGAGGTCATTGGTCGTGGTCTCCACCTGAGGCAGGCTCTCGCCCGAAACTTCCACTTTCTCCGTAACCTGTCCGGGCTTAAGAGAAACATCCAGGCGGCGTTCGCTGGCGACGTCCACACTCACGCTGTTGGTCACCGAGGTCTGAAAGCCGCTCTGCGAGATCGTAACGGTATAAGTTCCGATCTGCAGTTCGGCCACGCTATAGTTCCCGTCCGCGCCGGTCTGGACGGTCTGATCCTGTCCCGTGTTCACGTTGTGGACCTTGACTGTCGCTCCGGAGACGACGGCGCCGGATGCGTCCGTTACCGTCCCCAAGATGGTTCCGCGAAACGTCTGGGCAACCAGAGCCGTTGCCAAGAGAACAACCAAAGCCGCCAGGATCATCCGCAATCTCATGATCTTTTCTCCTCCCAAACCAATAAATGCGTCACCCGATCAAACTCGGTACCTCAGTCTATTGCTATTTCCCCGAAGACCAGAAAGCTAAATTGTGCATAGCGACCATCGGAATATCGGCAAGATTGAAAATGGCGCTCTGAGAGTCCATTTTCAAGAACAGGCATTGTATCCCAAGCTCATAGCAAAACAAGTGCGAAGCCGGTTTCCCGCCCGAGGCCGAACTCTGTCTGCACGCGTAGGCCCGGACGCCTCGACCGAGCGCTTTACGCGATGTTCCGCATTGCTCCGAGCCGAGCATTCACCGCGCGTCTGCAGATGAACCAAGGTTGATAACAAGTGGGAAGAACCTACCAGTTTGAAGCCAAAAACCGGTCGAAGATGGCGGCGACCGGCTCTCGGTGAAAGAAAAAGTGGGAAGGCATTGATGCGCCTGAAGCGAAAGGGCGGCCCACCTTCGATGTTGTATGCAGCACCGACGCCTGGCCCCACATCATTCGGCAATGATGAGAAGGAAAGTCTTTGCACACAAAAACGACGCCCGGCCACTTGACCGGGCGTCGCGTACAAACGAGTTGGTCAAAAACTATCTCTTAACCTCATCCCGCTCGACAACGCCGTCCTTAATATGGACGACGCGATGCGCGTACTCCGCAATGTCATGCTCGTGGGTTACCAGGACAATCGTATTTCCCTGCGCCTGCAACCGGTCCATCAGCGCCATAATCTCGTTTCCGGTCTGTGAATCGAGGTTCCCCGTAGGCTCGTCAGCCAGAATGATTGACGGACGATTCACCAGCGCCCGCGCGATCGCGACTCTCTGCCGCTGCCCGCCGGAAAGCTCGTTCGGCTTGTGCATCATGCGCTGTTCCATGCCGACCGAAGACAACGCAGCCTTCGCCCGCTCCACGCGTTCTTCAGCCGGGATGCCCGCATAAATCAACGGCAATTCCACATTGTGCAACGCCGTTGCCCGTGCCAGCAGGTTGAAAGTCTGAAACACGAATCCAATCTCTTTATTGCGGATGCGTGCCAGTTCGTCATCATCCAACTCGCTGACCTGCTGATTATTCAGCCAGTACTGTCCTTTGCTGGGCGTATCCAGGCAGCCAATCAAATTCATCAAAGTCGACTTGCCTGAGCCTGACGGACCCATAATCGCTACATATTCGTTGCGCCGGATATTCAGATTGACTCCGCGCAATGCATGCACCTGCTGCTCCGAGCCCATGTCATAAGTCTTCCACAAGTCGCGGGTGCTGATCATGAACGTTTCAGGCGGCGCCGACACTGCGGGTTGCGCGATATTGATTACTTCTGCGGTAGCCATGCTTTTCTCCGTTTCCTCTTCGGACACTTGCCCGCGCTCCGATCTTCCCCTTACAACCTCCGCCGGTTATCCATTGGACGGTTAATCCCTGCGAAGGTTAGACCTAACTGCTCTCGTCCTCTTCCTTCTTGGGAGCCGCATTATCCACCTTCACGCTACTCCCCGGACGCAACGTCCGCAGCACCTTATAACTTCCGGTCACGATCTCGTCACCCTCTTTCAATCCCTTGGTCACTTCAATATCGGTCGTTCCTGCAATCCCCGTATCGACTGGCACAAACTCCGCTTTATGATTGCGCAAAACGAAGACGCCCTGAATCTCGGTCTTATCCTTCGACGCGTCCGCTGCTGGCCCAGCTGCCTGCACCGAACCTTTTTCATTGACCACGAGGTCCGACTGGCGCCGCACCGTCAAGGCCTGAATCGGAATCGACAGCGCATTCCCCCGCGTTGCCGTCGTAATCTTAGCCGTTGTCGAAAGCCCAGGCCGCAGATCGTCCTGCGGATCCAGCAACGTCACCACAACTTTAAAATCCTTAGCTTCCTGGCTGGTCGAAGTTTGCTGCGACGTGGACACGCCGGTTGACCGCACAATCGCGTTATCGCCAATCTCGGTCACGACCGCCTTGAAAACTTTCTTCGGGATGGCATCAATCGTGACCTGGGCCGGCTGCCCCATCTTCACATTCACGATATCGGTCTCATCCACCTTGACCTCGGCAGTGATCACCGACATATCCGCCAAAGTCATCAGCGTGCTACCAGGGGCATTCTGGATTCCGATGACAACGGTCTCGCCTTCGCGCACCGGCAAATTCGTGATCACGCCATCATACGGGGCCTGATAAGTCGTCTTCTTCAGAACGTCGGCGGCGTGGGTCAAGTTCGCTCCAGCCTGCGCAATCCGTCGCTCCGCCGATTCCTTCTGTGCTTTGGCCTGCGCCACCCGCGCTTCGGCCTGCGCCAGTCCGGCGACAGCGGTTTGATGAGCCGCCTTCTGCATGTCGTAATCCGACTTCGCAATCAACGCATCTTTATAAAGACCCTGCGCTCGCGTCCAATCCAGCTCCGACCGCTCGGCGTCTGACTTCGCCCGGTTCAGATCGGCCATCGACGTGTTGAGCGCAGCGTCCGCCGCGACCGCATCCGTGCGCGCTGCCTCGAGCGATGCTTGCATTGCTTCCATATCCGCCGCCGACTGCACGTTTTCAAGCTGCACCAGCATCTGTCCTTGCTTGACCCGGTCGCCTTCCTTCACGTACAGCTTGGTAATTTTGCCGAACGCGTTTGCGCCAATATTGACGTACGTCTTCGGCTTGATTTCGCCCGACGCGCTCACCACGGCCAGCAGATCCATCCGCTGCGCCTTGCCCGTCTGCACCGTGACCACATTCTTGTGGCTCTGATAAACGGTGAACCCCACGATCGCAGCCAACACCACGACTGCACCGGCGCCAATCGCAATTTTTTTCCAAGTCTTCATAAAAAGTCTTCAGAAGCCAGTCTTCGGAAATTCAGAGTGCTCATCGGGTCCCTGTACGCTTCTTGAACGGTCAGCCCGAAACCCCTTGCAGCATTGCTCTCGCGGCCACGTCATCAGATACGGCTCACCCCAGGCAAAAGTTCCCCACAGCCGAAACTACCCAGTGGATGCCGGAAAAGCCAGGAACTCCCGAGGCCAACCCCGCCATTATAGCCTGCCCGGCCCCCGAGGGAAGTGCATGCAAGAGAACGAGGTTGGCCAGCGAAGCTAGGCTACAATGTCCGCAGCATGATCGCCCATCTCCGCGGAAAACTCCTGGCCAAACATCCCAACCAGGCGGTAGTCGAAACCGCCGGTGTAGGCTACGACGTCACCATCACGATTTCGACGTTTTCCGACCTGCCCGCCGCCGGCAGCGAAGTCGCGCTCCACATCCATACCCACGTCCGCGAAGATCAAATTGCGCTCTACGGATTCCTCAAACCCGCCGAGAAAAAACTCTTTGAAAAACTGATCACCGTAAGCGGCATAGGACCAAAACTGGCCATCACGATTCTAAGCGGCATGCCCGCCGATGAAATGACGGGAGCCATCCGCGGCAACGACATCGCCCGCCTGACCCGCATCCCCGGCATCGGCAAAAAGACCGCCGAGCGCATGGTGCTCGAACTGCGCGACAAACTTCCGCCCGCCGGCGCCGAAACTCCAGCAGCGCCAACAATGACCGCAACAGAAGAAGACGTCGTTTCAGCCTTGGTGAACCTGGGCTACCAACGTCCGGCCGCAGAAAGAGCGGTAGCTACCGCAGCCAAGAACGAGAAAGAAGGAACGTTCGAAGCCATGTTCAGGAATACGCTGGCTGTCCTGGCTAAGTAAGAACGATCAAAGCGGTTTTGAGTGTAGTGGATTCCATGACAATGCCCGCTCCACTCCCCTGGATAGCTGGCGTAACATCATCTATAGCGCTCATTAACGGGCGGTCAGTACTGTCGCTAAAGGATGGCGGAGCTATGGCACGAGATCGTTCCTTACACTGTGAACTTGCGAAGAATGAAGACGAAAACGGAAATCCAGTGACAACAATCAAGTGTCATGGCGAACTGGTCAGTAACACCGTGAGCGAGGTAAAAGAAGTGGTGAGGCCCCTCATCCTTCTAGGCGGTCGCATCATCATCGACCTTGGCGATGTAAAACATCTGGATAGCGCGGGCCTCGGAGCCTTGGTTGGTCTCAAGACGGCCGCAATCAACCAAGGGCGATGCGTCCTCGAACTCGCCAACATGACACCCGGCGTGCTGGAATTGCTGCGCATCACTCATCTGACCCAGATGTTCTCGTCGTAAGGACACCCTTGACGCAACATCCCCATAACGCTCGTTGACGATACTTCTTCAAGGAGATCGGAAATTCACTTTCCGCATTCCGCGCGGCCGTGGGGCCGGCGACAGAGGGGTTTGGGTGGGTGTGAGTGTGCTTGAGGCAGGCTAGCGAAGTTGTTTTTGAATGGCGTATTTCTGAATTGCAGCCTAGGACGTGCCCAACCCCTCTCCGGTATTTTGAGGGGGCGGAAAATCCCCCAACTTTCCGCCCCTCCCTTACCGAGCTCACCAGACTCCTTGCTCAGCAGGTGAGCAAATCCGTAAGTGAGTGCGATCTTGCTCCTGATCTCTGCAAACATCCATAGAGCCAGTCTGAAGCAATCTGAACTGATCTGAAGAAATTCGCCTGAATGAGACTTCTTGCACCCGGCCGGCACTATAGGAAATGAAGGCTAGAGAAATGGCAACGAGGTGGAGTTCCTTCTCATCGTTGCTCTTCCAGGGGGGATTTATGGCGAAAATTATTGAGTTTTACGTTCCTATCAGGTTCAAAAAAAAGGCAACCAAGTGGATCGCACCGAAACAACATGCGAAGGTGATACCGTTTGATTCAAGGCAAAGGAAGTCGGCTTGACGAAAACCATTGCTCCGCTCCCGTGGGAGGGAAAGATCATTGGGTGACCAGCAAGTGCTCATTGAAGTTGCTGGGTTTGGGCGGATAGCAGTTAGGCGATCATTTAAGATGGTGAAACATTTCTCTCTCAGGCCGCTCGCTTAGGGCCAATCTGAACAAGTTCGTCGCCCTTTTCGTTAACCGCCTTCGCGTTCCATCTGGTTGGCTTTCCAGCCCGGCGAAAGCGATTCAGCAACGAACCAATCGCGACTGATCCGTTAACCAGGTGTCCGACCTTCAGCGGCCCTGCCAGCTTCACCGTCTGGGCGTGGTGCAGTCCAACCGAGATCACGCAACCGCATTGCGTGCAATCCGGCGTGCCCCCGAAAATGCAAGGCTCAACCCGCGACTGCAAATCTGCGGAGTAGTTCGTCGACATCTTCGCGAACAAACACTCCTGCGGATTATTCGGAGGCTTCAATAATGCTTTCCCCATACCAGGAGTCATCAGGAGCTTGGGATAGCGTTCCCCCAGCAGCGGCAATGTGCTTGCCAGGAACGCGCGCTGCTCTGGCAACAGCATCTCCGGGGTGTGTTCGCCTTGCTGCGGAGTGTACAAGCTCACCCAGATGCGGTTGACCTCCCGCCGCGCGCTCCAAAAAGAGACGTACTCTTCCAGGTATCCGGCGCGCTCGGTCATGGGCCGGGTAATGGTCCAATGGATATTGACTTCGCGGTCGCGGATGTTCTCCAGTATGCGCGCGTAGGTCGCGGGCTTGCGGCGTTCATCATGATGCTCGGGCAGTCCGTCGATTGACACAGCTACACGGCTTCGTGGCAACCCCATCCACTCCGCAGGGATTGGGATGATTCCGCTGGTAACAACCAGCGCGAAAACTCGGCGCCGGCTTAATTCCGGCAAGATGCGGCTGAGTTCGCGATGCCTGATGAGTGGTTCGCCCCCGACTAGCGACACATGCAGCGCGCGATGCTTTTCAACCAGGTCAAGCACACCCGAGACCAGCGCATCGCCCCGCAGGTCCGATAGCTCGCGCAGCGTGCGCTCTCCTCCCAGATGGGTATCGCCATAGGCATAACATCCAGGGCAGCTCAGAGGGCATTCGCGGGTAATCTCGATGGAAAGCATGGGCGCCGTGCCTTTGAGAATGCGGCCCCAAGCGGCGATCAACTCACCCGCAGTGAGTCCCGGGCGTGATCCTTTGGACATAGCTGGTCCCTTCAGTTTAGCACCGTAAGCCAAAGACAGTCAGGGGACGGCTCACGATCAGAATTGACAGAGCAACAGGAACCTGCCAAAAAATCACTAGAAATGCCAGTGAGTTCGGGGAATTGATTCGGCCTTTGCCCATCAAAAAATGGGACCGCTACCGCCGTTTACGCCAGCATCGCCCAGGGTGTACATTCGTCCGCAAGTTTGATCGGCACTTCTCACGGAGGAAAAATGATTCGACGACAGCTTCTTTCCACCATCCCACAATTGTTTGGCTTGAGTCTGCTCGGACTGGGTGCGGGCAACGCTCAAGAAACACCGGCGCGCAAGCCGCTGAAGATCATGATGAAGAGCGCCTGGGGATCGGACGACCCGACGAAAGCGGCTTTCCCCTTCTTACACGGGTATGCCCTTGCCGAAGCCGGACATGAAGTTCAAATCTTCCTCCTCGGCGAAGCCGTTTCCGTTATGCGAAAGTCCGTGGCAACTGCGCTCGTGCCCGTCGGCTGGCCTCCTCTGGCTGACACGCTTGATAAAGTCGTCGCCAAACACATTCAAATCTACGCCTGCGGGGCTTGCTGCCGCGCCCGAAGCGTCGAGGAAACGGACTTGCGCCAGTGGGGAGCAAAGTTAGGCAATCCCACGATTTTTGTCTCGCTTGTCGAGTGGGCAGACCGCATCATTACCGAATAGACGAAGCCCCTATCTGTAGCTGGGAGGGTGGCCCATCCTTGTATACCCAATCTCGTGGGAAATTTCATCTTGGACCACAAAGATATCCCAGGCTTGCGATCGTATTGTGCGCCCCAAAGCTGAGAGCCTGTGGCCACATCGACTAATTCGGTCCCAATGCGCAGAGAACCGCCGCTTTGCATGATTCCCCCTGTCAGTACGGCGCGCACATTAAGGTCGCAAACTTGAAATAACGGGAAGGCGGTGTCCAGTCTCGGACGAGTATTTTCGAATACGGACAGCTTGACCTACCAGCCGCACCGGTCGCCTTGTAGGATCATGAACAAAAAAAATCACTTAGCCGGGACCATGTTCGGGCCGCCAGCTGCAGGTCAGTGGGCCGGCCTATCTCCAAATGGAGTCGGTGCCGATGACTGTTCTCGATCTGCGAATCGCAATTCGCCATTTGCTGAAAACGCCTTACTTTAGCGCTATAGCCGTGCTCATGCTCGCCCTTGGAATCGGGGCCACCACCGCCATCTTCTCTGTAGTTGAAGGTGTGCTGCTGCGCCCGCTCCCGTTTCCCCACCCGGAAAGGTTGGTCGTGCTCTCAGACATTGTGCAAGGCTTGGATCTGAGAGGCAATGGCGAGTCCGGAGTCAACCCTTTCGACGTGCACGCCTATCCACGCGATACTCACAGTTTCGAAAATCTTGGTGGCTATCTGCAAACCAATTATGAATTGTCCGGGATTGGCGATCCAGTGAATGTAAATGCGGCGAGGCTCTCCGGTGGGGTGTTCCCGGCCCTGCAGGTCGGTCCCCTCATGGGCCGACTCTTCACCCAGCGAGAAGATGACGAAAAAGAGCAGGTTGCGGTGGTCAGTTACTCATTCTGGCAAAGTCGTTTGCACGGCAATTCGGGCGTGCTGGGAACCAAGATTCTGCTGGACCGCAAGCCCTACGTGATAATCGCGGTGATGCCGCGGAACTTTGAATTCCCGCTGGTGCCGGGCCGAGTGAACAACAGCGAGCTGTGGGTTCCGATGAGCTTCACCCAGGCGGAGCTTACGACAGTGAATTCTTTCGGTTGGGGCTACGGTATGGTGGGTAGGCTAAAGCCAGGAATTACTCTGGCACAGGCGCAGAGCGATGCGGAGCCGGTGGCCCAGGACACAATGCGCAGGCTTAACGCCTTCCTGCCGGGTTTCCCCTATCGTGTGGTGGTGCGCCCACTGCACGAGGAAACCGTGGAACAGGCTCGTCCGCTGGTGCGCACATTGTTCCTGGCCATCTTTGTGGTGATGCTGATCGCCTGTGCCAATCTGGCCGGGTTGCTACTGGTGCGCGCCATCCGCCGTCGCCGCGAAGTCGCTGTGTGCCTGGCTTTGGGAGCGCCCGCGCGTACGCTGCTTCGTCAGGCGATTCTTGAAAGCCTGCTGCTGAGTCTGACCGGAGGCATGTTGGGTCTGATTCTGGCCACAAATGCGCTGCGCGTGGGCGTCAGGTGGTTGCCCGAGACATTGCCCCGAATTCACGAGATCGGCATCGACTGGCGCGTGGTTTTATTTGCCACGGTCCTCGCACTGGCCACGGGCCTGGTTTGCGGATTGGCTCCGGCTTTTGCCGCTCTGCGAACCAGCGTAAGTGACACTCTCAAAGAAGGCGGACGTACTGGCACGGCTGGCAGCGGCCACGCCTGGCTGCGCTCCGCGCTGGTGGTTGGCGAAATCGCCATCGCGCTCGTGCTCCTGGTCGCTTGCGGTTTGCTGTTACGGAGTTTTGAGAAGATGAGGACCGTCGATCTCGGCTTTCGTCCGGACCATGTCCTCACTGCCTACTACTCGCTGCCACAGCAACAGTACTCGACTCAGGCGGCGGTGAACGAATTCAATAACGAATGGGTTCGCCGAGTGCGGCAGCTTCCCGGCGTGAAGTCCGTAGGCCTTGGTACGCTCCTGCCAGCTGCGGGTGGTGGTGGTTACCGAAGCGTGTTCACGGCCGAAGGCTACGTCCCGCCCAAGGGCACCGCACAGCCTTTCGGCACCTGGGTGACCGTGCACGGCGACTTTTTGCAGGCAATGGGAGTTCAATTGCTTTCCGGCCGATTCTTTACCAACGCGGACACGGCGGACAGCCCACTCGCCGTGATCGTAAACCACAAGCTCGCCCAGCATTATTGGCCCGGTTCAAATCCCTTGGGGAAGCGTATATCCTACGACACGCAGGAGTCACACAAAGCGCCCTGGTTGACCATTGTGGGCGAAGTCGCAGACGTGAAGGAGGGGTCGCCCGACACCCCTGACGTGGAGCAGTTCTATCAACCTGTCGAACAGGTGCAAAAATCCAACGGATCGTGGGCTGCGCCGACCGATCTGTTCGGTACCTACGGCTACATCGCTCTACGAACCGACATGCCGCCGGAGCAGATGGCGAATGTGCTTAACGCTACCGTGCGCTCCATCGATCCCCAGCTGGCGCTAGATCTGGTGCAAAGCATGGAGCGGGCGGTCTCCGGCAGCGAAGCACCTCGCCGTTTCAACACCGCGCTAATCTCCGCGTTTGCCATCGGGGCAGTGCTGTTGGCGGCGCTTGGTATCTACAGCGTCATTGCGTTCTCGGCTGCTTTGCGCAGCCAGGAGATGGCGATCCGGATTGCGTTGGGCTCTGGGCGGTCAGGGATTCTGCGCCTGGTTTTTATCTCAGCAGCCAAACTTGCAATCATCGGCTGCGCCGTGGGATTGATGGGCGCCTCGGCAGTCTCACATCTGTTGGACTCGTTTCTGTTCGGCGTGAGCCCGTTTGATCCGCTGGTGCTGACGCTAGCCGCGGTCTTCGTCCTCATTTTGGCTTTGGTGGCTTCGTTGCTGCCCGCGCGGCGTGCTGCTTCTGTAGACCCCATGCAGGCTCTACACGCGGATTGACTCTAGACACGTTTGGCCGCCGTCTCGACAGAACAGGAAGCCGACCTGAGAGCGAGATCGGTCCAC
>Ga0210383_10000209_pt1 | contig 57254 bp, 48 predicted proteins | sample IncBWC14OmetaG_FD_160072 | JGI IMG/M metagenome (GOLD analysis project Ga0210383, IMG submission 160072) | Forest soil microbial communities from Barre Woods Harvard Forest LTER site, Petersham, Massachusetts, United States - Inc-BW-C-14-O ...
CAACGTGGGCGAGCCGCCCTCGCTGCTGATGAACCGCAACGCAGCCCCAAACCATCGCGTGCTGTTCAAGCTGGTGGGAATGAAGAGCAACAAGGCAGCGATCGGCGCGCGAGTCACGGTGAAAGCCGGGTCGCTGGTCCAGTTCGACGAAGTGCGCGGCGGAGCCAGTTACATTTCGCAGAATGATCTGCGCCTGCATTTTGGGCTAGGCGTCAACGACAAGATGAGCGAAGTGAGCATTCGCTGGCCCAATGGCGGGAGTGAGATATTGCGCGACGTGGCGGCTGATTTCATTTACACGATCGTCGAGGGCGCTGGGATTCAGCAGAAAGTGGCGCTGCCGCCTTTGCCGCAACGGTGAGATTTATTTTTAGTTTTTCGGTTCGTTCAGTGAGCGCGATCGTCCAGATCAGCCTCCACTTGCTCGAGCCACGATCCGTACCACTGAAGAAAAGTTGGAGGGCTTGGAATTTCCGGAAGTGGCCTCGGCACAAATGTGGGTACGAATCGTCCCGAACTCAAATTCCCCTCACCGAGCAAACCGGGTGGTCTGCCACCCGGCCACAACTGGGCCACGGCTCCATCGTCATTAACGGTCCAAACTGTGCCGCGTAGTTCTCCGGTGGTTACGAGCGCATTATATCCTGTGCAACCTTGCTCACCGATAGGGATGCAGCCGTCGCAAAGCCATGCCGCCCGCAGATAGGGTTCAGGATCGTGATTCCCCATTTTTCGCTGAACTGTCAGTGCATCATCTTTACGGAAAGGGAATTCCAAATTCGGGTTCGCTACCTTACCGTTTGTGGGGAGGTTTTCATTTAGTGAGCGGACTTCGCTCAGCACCCGTGATGGGCAATACAGCCCGTAATAAGGCCCTGCACCACAACCACACTCCACCAAGAATTGAGAGTATTCGGGAGGTAATGCGACGTCGAGCTCCTCCTCTACGTGCTTAAGTTCACTCGCCGAAGCCCGAGTCAGTTTGAATTGATGTCCAAATTTCCCGCTGGCCCCAAACACTTTGTCGGAGCCGGATTGCTCGCGGATCGCCATGATGGCAGCTTGACAGTTTGCTTCGGTCTTCATTACTTTCACAAACTCATCCTACCTTGGAATTGTAGCAATGGGGCCCCTACGCGATCCCCAGCTGTTTCTGTATCTGCTCCAGCGGCACGCCCTTGGTCTCAGGAACCATGGTCTTCACCCAGATAAGTTGCAGAACCATCATGCCGGCAAAGAATGAGAAAACGTAACCTGGGGCGAAGGAGGTGACCATCCTCGGGAAGAACGTGGTGAGCAACGCGGCGAAGATCCAGTGCGTGAAGCTGCCGAGAGTCTGGCCCTCTGCACGATGGCGATTGGGAAATATCTCGGAGATGAATACCCAGATCACCGCGCCCTGGCCAACGGCGTGGGCGGCGATGAAAGCGAAGATGCAGACCGGGACGATCGAATAATGATTGGTAAAGAATGCCCAGGCTACGAGCCCGAGCGAGGTGATGTAACCGAACGAGCCGATATAGAGAAGCGTGCGCCGGCCGAGGCGATCGATCAGCCAGAGGCCGACGAACGTGAAAACCAGATTGGTGACGCCGATGCCGATGGATTGCAGCAGCGCGGCCTTAGCGCCGAGGCCGGTTAGTTCAAAGATGCGCGGCGCGAAATATAAAATAGCGTTGATGCCGGACATCTGGTTGAAGAAAGCGATCAGAATGGCGAGTAGGATCGGCTTGCGCAGGCTGCTCGTCCAGAAATTTCCTGATGCCGATTGCTGTGACGATGAAGCGATGATCGTGTCCGCCTGGGCTGCGATTTCGGCTTTCGAGGCTTCCGGTTCGATTCGTTGCAGGACTTGCAGTCCGGCTTCGCGGTCGCCTTTCCGGCTAAGCAGCCATCGTGGGCTTTCAGGCAGGCCGAAGCAGAGCGCGGCGTAGAGCAGCGAGGGAAACGCGGCCACACCCAACATCCAGCGCCACGCGTTTTCGCCGATGCCAGAGAGCAGCGCATTCGAGACGTAGGCGACCAGGATGCCGAAAACAATATTGAACTGGAACATGCCGGCCAATCGCCCGCGATACTTGGGCGGCGCGATTTCCGAAATGTACATGGGGGCAACCACGGTGGAAATGCCGATGCCCAGCCCACCGATGACGCGCGCTGCGATGAACGTGACAACGTTAGGCGCCAACGCCGACCCCACCGCGCCGACGAAATAGAGAATGCCGATCCAAAGCAGCGTGGCTTTGCGTCCGAAGCGGTTGGCCGGCCAGCCGCCAAGCAGGGATCCGACGACCGTTCCGTACAGGGCCGACCCCATCGCGATGCCGTGCAGGTTGGGGCTTAAACCCCAGAGGGTTTGAATGGTTTTCTCGGCGCCTGAAATGACGACTGTATCGAAGCCGAAAAGAAATCCCGCGAGAGCAGAAGTGAGCGACCAGAAGAAGATGCGACCATTCATAAATAAAGAGAGTGAAAAAAGAGATCGATCCCGGATTGAGAAAAGGCCTTAATCCGTGGTCAGCGGGAAGCCCCTCTCGCGCCAGTCGCGGATGCCGCCGTCCATGGAAATCACGTTGGTGTAGCCCATTTTTTGAAGGTTGTCGGCCGCGAGCGCGGAGCGAAAACCACCGCCGCAATAAAGAATTATCTCAATGTTGAGTTCCGGCACCCGCGCTTCAATGTCGCGTTCGATAATGCCTTTTCCCAGATGAATTGCGCCCGGGAGATGGTCCCTGGCAAACTCGCTTTCCTCACGAACATCGACCAGGAGGAATTTGTCGCCGCGATCCATCCTGGTCTTAACCGCGTCGACGTTGGTCTCGCGCACGCGCATTTTGGCGTCGTCGACAATTTTCAGAAAACGAGGAGGATGCTGGTGGGCCATAAGAAACTCCTTGGCACGCGAACAAGCGACGCGTCTTGCCTCAACATAGTACCAAGCGAGAGTCGAATTGTGCATGGAGTGCGGAGCTTGCTTCGATTAGCATAAGCGCGTGCCACGAGAGGATGGAGCCCGCAAGATCGGACTGGCGCGCGCGTTGTCGAAGCTGGGATATTGCTCGCGATCGCGGGCCGCGGAGTTGATCTCTGCCGGGCGTGTGGGGTTGAACGGTGCGGTGCGCCGCGATTCAGAAGTGCCGGTTCGTCTGGGGCAAGACCGCATCGTCGTCGACGGGCAAGCCATTGAAGAACAGAAGAAGATTTATCTGATGATGAATAAGCCGCGGGGCGTGGTGACGACTGCGTCCGACGAAAAGGGCCGTGAGACGGTTTATGCCGCGTTGGAGAAAACGAACGAGTCGCTGCCCTGGGTCGCTCCGGTTGGCCGTCTGGACAAGGCGAGCGAAGGATTGCTCTTGCTGACCAATGATCCCGAATGGGGTGCGCGCATCGCTGCGCCCGAGACGCACCTGGAGAAAACCTATTATGTACAAATTGACAAGGTGGTCGACGAAACGTTCATACAGGCAATCGTAAACGGAGTTCGAGTGGACACGGGGGAAGTTCTCCGTGCCGCGCAAGCTCGGCTGCTGCGTGCGGGAGAGAAGAACTGCTGGCTCGAGATTGTTCTGGATGAAGGCAAGAATCGGCAGATTCGCCGCATGCTTGAATCCATGGATGCCGAAGTGCTCCGGCTGATGCGAGTGGCGATTGGACCGCTGCCCCTGGGCGAACTGGCCAAGGGTTCTTTTCGCGCGCTGACGAAGGAAGAGAAGCGGATGTTGGATCGCGCGATGCGGGCAAGTACTTCATGAGCGAACTGACCTTTCTTTCTGCCGTGAGTATGGCGCAGCGAATCCGCCAGAGGAAAATCTCTCCCGTCGAACTGGCCGAAGCCCATCTCGCGAAGATCGAACGGCTCAATCCGAAGTTGAATGCCTTCGTGCATGTTGACTCCGAGCGAGTTCGAAGTGAAGCTCGCAACGCTGAAGCTGCGGTGATGCACGATGAAGCGCTGGGCCCGCTGCACGGCGTCTCCATTAGCATAAAAAGTTCTCTGGATGTGGCCGGGCTGCGCTGCGAGGCGGGCACTCGCCTGCGGGCTGGGCACCTTGCTACTGAAGACGCTCCGCTGGTTGCGCGCCTTCGCCAGGCGGGGGCGGTCGTTCTCGGAGTCACCAATACGCCGGAACTCCTGATGGCGTGGGAGACAGACAATCTACTTTACGGCCGCACCAACAGCCCGTGGGATCTCGAACGTACCGCGGGAGGATCGAGCGGTGGCGAGGCCGCGGCGATCGCGGCCGGGATGTCGGCGGGTGGCGTCGGCAGTGACGGCGGCGGGTCGATTCGAGTGCCCGCACACTTCAGCGGCATTTGCGGACTCAAGCCAACTCCCGGCCGGGTTCCTGCGACGGGGCATTTTCCTGCGTCGGGAGGACCGTTTGCGCTGATTGGCGTGGTCGGTCCCATGGCGCGCACGGTGGGCGATCTGAGGGCGTTGTTCGAGGTGATGCAAGGTGCGAACGAAGGCGACGCATGCGCCGCGCCTGTATCCCTGCGCTGGCCGAGTGACGACGAAACTAAGCAGCTGAGAGTGGGATATTTCGAAGACGACGGCCGCACGCCGATCACTGCTGAAACTCGCGCGGCCGTGCAAACTGCCGCGAAAGCCCTGCAGGACGCCGGACTTCAGGTCGAACCGTTTCGCCCTGAGGGTCTCGAAGAAGCGCGCGTGCTGTGGAAGAAATTCTTCGTCGGGGCTGGAGGAATGCTGATTCGCCCCATGTTCTGCGGACGCGTGGGCGACTTGAGCCCCATCCTGAAACAGTTCCTCGAGTGGTCCGCGGCAGAACCGCCGCTCACGGGTGAGGGGCTGCTAGATGCATGGATTGGCCGCGATGCTTTGCGGGCCAGATTCCTCGAGCAGATGAGAAAGTATCCTATTCTGCTGTGCCCGGCGGCCGCGATTCCTGCCTTCCGCCACGGGGAACGCAGTTGGACAATCGAAGGCAAGACGGTCGAGTATCTGGATGCGTGGAGTTATACCGAGTGGTTCAATCTACTGGGTAATCCCGCGGCCGTCGTTCCCGTCAGTTCTTCTTCTAAGGGTTTGCCGATCGGCGTGCAGATCGTCGGACGGCCGTGGGAAGAAGAACAGGTGCTGACAGTTGCGGCCACGCTGGAGCAGGAATGCGGTGCGTGGAAAATTCCGCCCATCTGCTAGCCATTTATTCTCGCGAGGTTCACGTATTAATCCGCGCGGACAACTACACGAACGGAATCCTCTGTGTTCCTCCGTGCCCTCTGTGGTTAAATCTTGAACGAGATGAATTTCCGAATTTCTGCTGCCCTGGTTGCCACGCTTGTCGCTGCCTTTGGTCTTCTCACTTCCGACTCGAAACCCGATGCGGTTCAAGCTGCGCGCCTGAACAACCTGGGCGTCGCCTACATGAACCAGCAGCTTTTCGAGAAGGGGTTGAGCTTTTTTCAGCAGGCTGCGGAAGCCGATCCCAAGCTGGCGATCGCGCGGCTGAACGTGGGCATTGCCGATTTGAACCTGCAGAAAATTGACGAGGCCAAGTCCGCGCTGCAAGACGCGCTCAAGCAGGATGCGAAAAGTCCGAACGCGTGGTACGGCCTTGGGATGCTGGCCAAGAACACCGGTGACGCGCCGGCTGCGATCGAAGCGTTCAAGCACGTGATCGAGATTGACGCGAACGACGCCGACACCTGGTATTTTCTGGGCACAGCGTACGTGCAGGCCAAACAGTTTCCGCAGGCCATTGACGCCTTCCAGCACGCTCTGCAACTTAATCCGCTACATGCCTCGGCCGAATTTGGACTATCGCGGGCGTACCAGCAATCCGCCGACGTCGATCATGCCCGTGAGCACCTGAAGAAATTCCAGTACATCACGCAGAACAAAATCGGGGCGCCAATGAGCCTGGCCTACGGCGAACAGGGTCAGTACTCGCGCGCGGTCGAGTCGCCGTCAGCAGTGCTCAAGGCTCCGGAGCCGATTAAGGTTCAGTTTGTGGATGTGACGAAAGAGGCGGGGTTGCATAGTGGACAAGCCTCGAATGACGCAAAGCACCTGTCCGTGGGAGGGCCGGGAGCCTGCTTCTTCGACTTTGATGGCGACGGCAAGCTTGATCTGTTTGTCGCGGACAATGGCCCGGACGGCGGCGTTGTGCTCTACCATAATACTGGCGGTGTTTTTGAGGACGTGACGCGCAAGGCGGGACTGGACCCTTCCTTGCACGCGATCGGCTGCGCCGCGGGCGATTACGATAACGACGGCGGCACCGACCTGGCAATTACGGCCGATCGACTTATCCTGTTGCACAACGAGAGAAACGGGACCTTCAAAGATGTGACGGCTGCGGCGGGCGTCGCCACAGAAGATGCTACGTCAGCAACCTTCATCGACTATGACCACGACGGCGACCTGGATCTGTATGTTCTCCGCTACAGGGACGATGCCTATCCCACAATAAAGATCCGCTCCGCCTATATGTGGCGCAACAACGGCAATGGCACTTTCACTGACGTTTCTATTGCGACCGGCTTAGGAATGCTGCCGGCACTTGGCCCGGCGGCGGTCGGAACGGACTATAACAACGACCGTGCCGTCGATATCGCCGTGACTGCCGGCGATGGCGGGCCCATGATGCTCAAGAATCCGCGCGAGGGAGGGTTTTCCAATCTCCGACTGTTCTCCATGGACCCGAATGCCGTTTCCCAGATAGATTTGCCGCCGCATCCTGCGGTTGCTGTAGCTGGTCTCGACTTTGACCACGACGGATGGATGGACGTGGTTTTCAGTTATTCGTTAGCTCCTGCCCTGGTGTTGTGGCGAAATAAACAAGGCAAATCTTTCGAGCAAGTCCCACTGCCGGAAACAAATTGGTTCCGCGCCTACGGCGTGGCCGCGTTTGATTATGACAACGACGGCTGGGTCGACCTCGTCGCCGTCGGCGAAACGAAAGACGGCAAGGGCGAAATTAAACTTTTCCGCAATCTCGGACCTGACGGCTTCAAAGACGTCACTGCCGACGTTGGCCTCGACAAGATTCAACTGAAAGAACCGCGGGCCATCATCACCGGTGACTATGATGGCGACGGCGCGACCGATCTGCTGATCACGCAGAATCGCGGACCGGCTGTGCTGCTGCGCAACGAAGGCGGCAACCGGAATCACTGGCTGCGGCTCTCGCTCAAGGGATTGAATGACAACAAATCTGCCATCGGCACCAAGGTCGAAGTTTTTTCGGGCGGCAACCGGCAGAAATTTGAGATTGCGGGATCGAACGGCTATCTGGGGCAGAATTCCACCGATATCGTGGTTGGACTCGGCGACTCGAAAGAAGCCGACATCGTGCGCATGACGTGGCCGACCGGCGTGCTGCAAGATGAGATCCACGTTGCTGGCGACAAGCAGCAGAATTTTCTTGAGATCGACCGACGCGGCAGTTCGTGTCCCACACTGTTCGTATGGAACGGCAAGCGCTACGAATTTGTTGCTGACATGCTGGGCGCGGGTGTGGTGGGACACTGGGTTGGGCCAGGGCAGCGCGACGTTCCGCGGCCTGTGGAGTGGATCAAAGTTGATCGCAGCATGATTTTGGAAAAGGAAAATTCCTACCCTTCGACAAGCTCAGGGCAGGCTTTCTCGCAAAGTGCGCGAGAAATGGGGCACCCGTTGTCCAAGGTCCAAGGTCCGAGGTCTGAGGCTGGTCTTCTTAGCTTTCGATTCATGGAGCCGCTCGAAGAGGCCGTCTACCTTGATCAAGTGCGGCTGCTGGCGATCGATCACCCGGCGGACACTGAGGTTTATCCCAACGAATATTTCGCGTCGAACCCACCGTATCCGCCGTTCAAAGTTGTTGTAAGCCGTGATGCGCGTCCGCCGGCCGGAGCGTGGGACGAGCACGGGCACAACGTTCTTCCGGATTTACTGGCGCATCGTTATTTCGGCGATTTCGCGCTGACACAGTTTCAGGGATTCGCTCAACCGCACAGTCTCACGCTCGATCTTGGCGAGCGGTACCACGGCGGGGCGCTCTGGCTGCTGTTGCATGGCGAGGTCGAATACTTTTCGGCGAACAGCATGTATGCCGCGTCGCAAGCCGGAGTCGAAGCGATTTCGCCTTACGTCGAAGCACTGGTTGCAAGTGAGAAAGGCGGAAGTGAGAGAGACGGGAAGTGGAAGCGCGTGATCGGCGACATGGGATTTCCGGCCGGTGGTCCGCGGACCATGACTGCTGATCTCACGGGGAAGCTGCCGCCGGGCACGCGGAAGATTCGCATCACCACCAACCTGCAGGTTTATTGGAACAGCATTCTGATTGATCGCTCGGAACAGCCTGCTGTTCGCTGCCGAGAAGCAGGTTCCGCGACTCGCCGAGAAAACGCGCTCGCTCGGAATGACAACGAAGTTTGCGGAGGAACGCGCATCACGCCGGTTCCCCTGGTGCGGGCCGATCTCGAGTTCCACGGATATCCGTTCAAGATTGAGGGTACGCCTCCGGGCAACGTGCAATATGTTTATGAGAAAGTGAGCGCGACGGGGCCGTACACGCGTCCGTCCGGTACTTACACGCGCTACGGCGACGTGATGCCGCTGCTGACTGCTACCGACGACAAGTTGGCCGTGTTCGGATCGGGCGATGAAGTGCGTCTCGACTTTGATCCTTCGAGCCTGCCGGCGCTGCCCAAAGGCTGGGTGCGCGATTATTTCTTTGCCGCCAACGGCTACGAAAAAGATATGGATTTTTACGCTGCGGAAGGGAACTATGTTGCGCCGCTGCCATTTCTTAGCATGGGCGAGTATCCGTATCCCGCGAAGAAATCGTTTCCGCTTGACGATGCGCACGTGAATTATTTACTCGAATACAACACGCGGCACATGTCGGGCAACGAGCAGCGGGGATACTGGTTTGACTATGGCGACCGGCAATAGAGTGGATTTGATATGGAGGCGATCAACGAAATAGAGACGATCGACGTGAAGCGATCAATAAAGCCGCCTACGGAAACGTTTTAATATTGACATTTTGCCCCCTGCATAATTCAATAAGCGGACTCATGGAAAATACTTCCGCGACTTCCTCCGCCGCGCCCCGGCTCCGCCGCACGCTTACGCTTTGGGACCTTATCCTTTACGGCATCATCGTGATTCAGCCTGTGGCGCCCATGTCAGTGTTTGGGGTGCTCAGCGACAGCGGCCATGGTCACGTCGTCACCACGTTGCTGATTGCCATGGTCGCCATGCTGTTTACGGCGTTCAGTTATGGCCGGATGGCGCGAGCATATCCGAGCGCGGGTTCCGCGTTCACCTATGTAGGCCAGGAGATCAATCCGGCGCTAGGTTACGTCACCGGTTGGAGCATGGTGATGGACTACATCCTGAACCCGATGATTTGTATTATCTGGTGCAGCCAGCAAGCTTTTGTGTTCGCGCCGGCGATTCCTTACTGGGGTTGGGCTCTTTTCTTTGGGGCGGTATTCACGTTTCTGAACCTGCAGGGCATCAAGACTTCGGCCCGGGTGAATACTTTGCTCGCCGCGGGGATGGGCGCGGTAGTGGCGGTTTTCTTCATGGTCGCGATTCGATATATCACCGGCCACCCTCACGACGGCTCGTCCTTCTTTACTCGTCCTTTCTACGATCCAGAACTCTGGAATTCCAAAGCTGTGCTCGGGGCAACTTCGATCGCAGTGCTCAGCTACATTGGGTTCGACGGCATTTCCACACTCTCGGAAGAGGCCGAGAATCCGCGGCGCAATATCCTGCTTGCCACAGTGCTGACCTGCTTTGTCATCGGCGTACTTTCGGCGCTCGAAGTCTACGCCGCGCAATTGATTTGGCCCGCGACCCAGCCCTTTCCCAACAGCGACACGGCGTTTACGTTTGTCGCGGGTCGCGCGTGGAAGCCGATGTTTGCCATAGTCGGGTTCACTCTGCTGGTGGCGAACTTCGGTTCTGGGATGGGGGCGCAGATTGGCGCGGCTCGCCTGCTTTATGGTATGGGGCGCAGCAACGCGCTGCCGCAGAAGTTCTTCGGCGCCGTTGATGCCAAGCGCCACGTGCCCCGCAATAATGTCCTGTTTGTCGGCGCCATCGCTCTGGCGGGCGCGTTGCTGGTGAGCTTCAATCTATTCAGCTACGGTTTGGGCGCCGAGATGCTCAACTTCGGAGCGCTCATCGCCTTCATGGGCGTAAATCTCGCGGCATTTGTGCGGTACTACGTGCGTGAACGGAAAAACAGTGCGTGGCCGCCCTTACTGCTGACGGTGCTTGTGATCGCCCTGGTTCTCTGGCCGGGTTCCAATTGGCACTTGTTAGTGGCCGCGGGAGTGGCTTTGGCGATCCTTGCTGTATGGGCTCCGCCGCTTGCCGGATTCACGATTTGTTTTTTTCTCTGGAAAAATCTGAGCTGGAAAGCCTGGATCGTCGGCGGCATCTGGATGATTGCCGGCATCGCCTTTGGAGCCTGGAAAACGAACGGCTTCCGCGGGGATTTGGTGAACTTCGACCTGCCTCCTGAAGAAGAATAGAGTGCCGGGTAAACGGCTCGCCGCGAACGGCGTTTCAGCCGTACGTCCGGCACGGGATGCCCCCGCACGCTGGCTCCTCGCCGGCGAACTGGCGGGCTATCGGCGGTGGTCCCTTCGAGACCAACCGTCACCCGACATCTATTCCGCGTTCCACCCGCTGACTTCGACCGCTGGCTTAGCTGCGCCCAACTCGCTGGCGCGATAGGTGGCAGTGACTTCGCGCTTCTCGCCGGGCATCAGGGAAATGTAGTTGTCTCCCCAGACCACCGGGAGAATCTCTTCTCCCTTAACGCCCTTGTCGACCTTCAGGCGAACGAAGAAGGCGAGACTCTTGCTCGGGTTCTCGAGAACAACGTGAGTGATTTCCTCTTCGCCTTTGCGTTCGCTGCGGTCGGTCACTTTCAGTTTCACTTTCGGCAGCTGCGAGAGTGCGGTGTAGTCCGCATAGGAAGCGGTCGGTGTCGTATACCAATTAGCCTTGGCCCAGTCGACTGTTTCTGGTTTAGTCGAGAGCCAGTAGAAATTCGAGCCGACAAGTTTGCCCGTCGAGTCTTGCACGCGCAGCGCTACAAAATACGTCGGGCTGAGGCCGGCAACATCCGGCAGCGTGAAAATCTTCGCGGTGCTGTCGGCGGGGGCATCGACCGTATTCGATTGCGTGAACTTCTCGGTCATGTCGAGGTTGTAAACCTTGGTCGTGAGCTTCAATCCCTTGGCGTCTTCGTACTGGCTGCTGACCACCCAGATGGAATGATCGTCGTAGCCATAGATAGGATGCAGGGGTTCCATGGCCCGCTTCGCGCCGAAGTACCCGCCGCCCGGACGCAGGTAATAATCGTAGAGATGCCAGATCATCGAAGGCCAGGCGTTGTTGAGCATCCACTGAATCACACCGGTGGCCTCGTATTTGTTGCGGCTGTATGCCTCGTACATGGCGCGCACGCCTTCATAAGTTTGCATCTGCGATTTGGTGGCGAAATCGTTCAGGTTGTCCGATTTCCCGTAACGATTCGCGAGCGCATCGCTGAACACGCCAATGGTTTTGAATTCGCCACCGCCCGCGTGATAGTTCCACACGTCGTCGATGGGCCACATATGCTCTTTGCCCACCATGGTGCGAATACTCTCGACTGGCGGAACGGCCGGTCCCATGCTGGTTTCGGTGTTGAAGCCGTAAGCGCCGCCGCAGCCTCCGGGGTTGCACTGCTTGCGGTCGGGTTGGCCTTGAGGCGTGTCGACCTCCCAATAGCTTGGAGCTATATACTCGTACGGTCCGGTCATCTTCACACCGCTGTCCCCAGTCACGCTGGTCTTCTTTCCCGTAGCAGATGAAACGACGGGATTGGGCCAGAACAGATCTTTCTCGACGTCGAGGTACATCTGCTCCACGTCTGGCGGAGGAGGGTTGTCGCTGCCGTTGAGCCACATGACGAGACTGGGATGGCTGCGCAGGCGGTAAATCTGATCGCGGAGCGACTGTTTGGCGATTTCAAAATCCTTAGGCTGCCAGCGAGGCCAGCGTTCCCAGAAATCGCAGCAGCACCATCCCGCCATCACGAGAATGCCCTGGTGGTCGGCGAGGTCGTAGAACTCTTGCGTTTCGAGTTTGCCTTCGAGGCGAACGGTATTGAGCCCCATGTCGCGGACGTAGCGGAATTCGTCGTGCAGCCGCTGCGAATTTTCGCGCAGCATCAGGTCGGGGGTCCAGCCGCCGCCGCGTATCAGAATGTTCTTTCCGTTTATATGAAACGCCCGGCCGCCCACTGAGTTGAGATCGGACGTGATTTCGCGAATGCCGAACTCACTGGCCGAGCGGTCGCTGACCGCGCCGTTGGCTTCGAACTCCATGGTGAGCGGATACAGATTCGGTTTGCCCATTTGTGCCGGCCACCAGAGGCGTGGATGTGAGAAGACGAGTTGCTGAAATTTGTCGGGCGTGAAAGTCACGTCCTTCGACTCGTGGGGCGCGAGTTCGACGTCCTGCTCGAATTTGACAGCGTCGATCTGGCCCTTGAGTGTGCCCTTGACCGGCTTGTCGATGCCGTTCTTCACTTGCGCCGTTACCGTGAGTTGCGCGCTATCGTTGGCGGGCGGATTCAGTTTCGACACGACCGTCGCGTAGCGCAGCGCGACAGGGCCGCTGTAAGTGAGATAGACCTCGCGCCACAATCCCATGTTTTTGTCGGGAGGCGCGGGATTCCAATCGACGAAGGTGATAGCAAGATCGTGATCAGTAGGGGCGTAGGCCTGCACCGCAAGCACATTCTCAGCGCCCGGCCTGGCGGCGTCGGTCACATTGAATTCGTAGGTGCGCCAGGCGCCGGCCACGTCGTCGGACTTGGCAATCTGCTTTCCGTTGAGCCAGATGTTGGCGTTGTAGTTGATGCCGTCAAACTTCAGCCAGACCGTCTTGCCCTTATACGACGCAGGCACGGTAAATTGTTTGCGATACCACCACGAGACGGTATAAGGGCTGTCGGGCGCCATCGGGATGTTCGAAAAATTTGCGCCGATGGGATAGTTCACGCCTGGAAAGTCGCGCAGATTCATGCCGAATAGAGGATCGGGAAAAGTTTTATCCTTCACCAGCGCAGCCACCACGGTGGTGGGCACGGTCGCTGAATGCCATCCCTTGGGAATGAACTTCGAGGTCGAGATGACATCTCCCTTAGCTTCCACCTTGGCGGAAGTTTGCAGAGACCAGCCTTCGCGCAGCGTGACTCTTCCTTCGCTGGCGTGGAGCAAGGTTTCGGTCTTGCCTTGAACTTTCGCAGGTGACGCCGTCTGTGTTTTGTCTTGGGCGAAGAGGGATGAGGCCAGAAGAAATTGAACTACAAGGACGAGAGTGACCGCCAGACACTTACCTGAATTCATGACGCTCCTGTGAAATGGTGCTCGAGTCAAATTTGTTGCGCGCGTGGAACCTGCAATCGAATCGCGAGTGGTTTGCGAAAAATACTCCGCTGAAATGGATAACACTTATATTAATTCGTTTCAATAGCGGAGTTTTGTGGAGTGCGGCCCAAAGTGACAATTTTGTGGAGGGGCGGATGCCCTCGTCCGTCCAGGCGGTGGCACGAAGGCCGGAATTTGTGTGACACGCCCCCCGGACGAGCGCGTCCGGGGCCCCACTTGACGGTGCGTGCCTGCATTTTCTGGCCGTTAGGCCAGGCTGGTTTATAATTAAAAATTCGCCTTTCTACTCTGGAGTGACAAGACCATGATTCGATTTCTGCAAAAATCCGGGCAGACCACAAAGTATGTTCTGGGCGGCCTGCTGCTGCTCATTTGCGCCTCGATGGTGATCACGCTGATTCCTGGCGGCCTGGGCGGAGACACATTCACGGGGACGCCTGGCAGAGGTGTCGTCGCCAAGGTGGAAGGCCAAGACATCAGCCCCGAAGAGGTCCGGCTCACAGCGCGGCAAATGGCGCAGCAGGACGCGCAGCGCTACGGCGAAATGGCGGCGAAGATCATGCCATTTCTTATCCAGCAGGAGACCCCGCGTGCCGTCGATCAGTTGATCAACCGCCAGGCCCTACTGAGCCAGGCTGCGCGCATGGGATTTCGCGTCACACCAGCGGAAGTGAAGGACGAACTGCAGCATGGGCGCTATGCGGCGACTTTTTTCCCCGGCGGCAACTTCATTGGCGAGACCCAATACGAAGACATGCTGATGCAGGGCGCGAACCTGACACCCGCTAAGTTTGAAGAGGCCGTCGCCAACGACATCTTAATAACCAAGCTGCAGGCATTCATTTCCGGCAGCGCCAGCGTGAGTGAATCCGAGATTCACGCGGAGTTCCTGAAGGAGAATTCCAAGGTCAAGTTCGACTACGCGATTTTGAAGCAGGACGATTTGCGCAAAGGGCTGCACCCGACCGACGCAGAGCTGCAGGCGTTTTACGAAAGCCACAAGAGGAGCTATGCCAACTCGGTTCCGGAAAAGCGCAAGGTCAAGTACGCCGTGATCGAAACCAGCAAGGCGGAAGCCGGCGTTCAGTTGACGGCCGACGACCTGCGAACCTACTACGACAAAAACCGCGACCAGTATCGCGTGCCCGAGCAGGTGAAGGTCAGCCATATCTGGATCAAGATGCCGCTGCCTGGCGCTGACGGCAAGATCGACGACAAGGCCGTGGCCGAGGCTCAACATCGCGCCGACGATTTGCTCAAGCAGTTGAAGGGCGGAGCCAAATTCGAAGATGTTGCCAAGAAGTACTCGGAAGATCCGGGCAGCTCCAACGTTGGCGGTTCGCTCGGTTGGATTGGCAAGGGGCAGATGACCGCTGAGTTTGAAAAGGCCGCATTTTCCCTTCCTAAAGGGCAGATCAGCGACGTCGTGAAGACTCTCGACGGTTTCCACATTATTCGCGTCGACGACAAGCAGGATGCACACGTCAAGCCGCTCGATGAGGTGAAGGCGCAGATCGAGCCGATTCTGAAACATCAGAAGGCGCAGGATCTCGCGCAGAAAAAGGCGGAGGCGCTGCTGAAAGACGCGAAGGCGCAAACTTTGGACGCGGCCGCTGCCGCGCAAGGAGTCCCTGTGATCAACTCGGACTTCTTCTCCCGCAAAGATATGTTGCCCGGGCTGGGGCCGGCGTCGCAGTTTATGGATGCGGTGTTCAGCGCGACCGAGAAATCGCCGCCCGATCAGGCTCCGGCGTCACAGGGCATCGTCGTGTTCCAGTTGCTGGCGGTGAAGCCGGCGGCGACGCCGGCGTTTGAAGAGATTCGCAGCCGGGTCGAGGAAGAGTTCAAGAGCGAGCGGTCCTCGACGTTACTGACGCAAAAAATCCAGGAACTCTCGGATCGCGCCAAGACCGAGCACGACCTGAAGCGTGCCGCGAAAGAGCTGGGTGCGACGGTGAAGACCAGCGACTTTGTTCTGCCGGATGCGCAGGTTCCCGACGTGGGTTCAATGTCAGGGCAGGCTGCAGTGGCCTTCAACATGAAGGCCGGTGAGATCAGCGGCCCCATCAGCGATGGCCCAACCGCCGTGGTGCTGGAAGTGACCGAGAACCAGCAGCCCACCGACGCAGACTATGCCGCGAAGCGCGATCAAATCAGAGATCAGATGCTGCTGCAGAAGCAGCAGGAACGCTTCGGTCTTTTTGTTGCCGGCCTGATCGACGAGATGACGAAATCCGGAAAGATCAAGAAAAACCCGGAAGAAATTAAGGCGCTAAGCAAAAACGGCAGCGAGCAGGGAATGTAACGGCGGTGACATGCCTTTTTCGCGCGCCGCAGGCATCCTGTTGCATCCCACGTCGCTGCCTTCACGCGGCGGAGTCGGCGATTTTGGTCCTGCCGCCTATCAATTCGTAGATTTTCTAGCCTCTGCCCGCCAGGGTCTGTGGCAGGTTCTGCCGCTGGGGCCGCTCGGCTACGGGAACTCGCCGTACTCGTCGACTTCTGCCTTCGCCGGAAACCCATTGTTGATCAGTCTGGAACGACTTGCAGAACATGGCTGGGTTAACCCGGCAAAGCTTGAAGCGGCTTCCGGATTGGCCGCTGGTTCCAGCTACGTGGAATACGAGCAGGTTTTCGCGCAGAAGATGCCGTTGTTGTTTGAAGCGGCGCGAAACTTCGTGCGAACGGCTTCGGGCGACGGGTTGCGGCGCTTCGAAGAATTCTGCGCCGATAATGCCTGGTGGCTCGACGACTTCGTTCTCTTCGACGCTCTCCGCGCGCGCGAGAAACTGGAAAGCTGGAACCGTTGGCCGCAGAACCTCGCCCGCCGGGATCCCGCTGCACTGGCCAAGGCGCGGGAAGAACTGGCTGCCGACATCCAGATTCGAAGCGCCCTGCAGTTCGCCTTTTACGAGCAATGGCGGGCCCTGCGGCGGTACTGTTCCGAACGCGCAATCCGCATTGTTGGCGATGTCGCCATCTTCATGAATTACGACAGCGCCGACGTGTGGACGCACCAGGAACTGTATCGCCTGAAAGAAGATCTGGAGCCCGAGGTTGTCGCCGGAGTGCCCCCGGACTTTTTCAGCAAGACCGGGCAGCGGTGGGGAAATCCGCTCTACCGCTGGGATGTAATGAAGGAACGCGGCTATGAGTGGTGGATTCAGCGGCTGCGATGGGCCACGGAGCATTGCGACTACATTCGGCTCGATCACTTTCGCGGCTTCGATCAGTTCTGGGAGATTCCCGCGAGCGAGCCGACGGCTGTGAACGGCCGCTGGGTGGACGGACCGCGCGATGACCTGTTTCTGAAATTACGCGAGGCTCTGGGCGGCCTGCCGTTTTTTGCTGAAGACCTGGGCTACATCACTCCTTCGGTGTATGCGCTGCGCGACCGGCTGCAGATTCCGGGAATGTCGGTACTGCAATTCGGTTTCGGCGACGAGGGCGCGCACATCTATCTGCCGTATCGCGCCGAGGGCAAAGTCATATACACGGGCACGCACGACAACGACACAGTCGAGGGCTGGTGGCGATCCGGCGCGACGGAAAACGAACGCCGGAACGCGGAAGCCTACGTTGGACGTTCGGAAGACGGCGTCCATTGGGCGTTCATCCGTGGTGTGCAAACTTCTCCGGCGAGTTTGAGCATCGTTCCGCTACAGGATGTGTTTGGCCTGGGCAGCGAGGCCCGCATGAACACTCCCAGCCTGCACGGAGGCAACTGGCGTTGGCGGTTCGAATCGCAGCAGCTTAAGAGTGAACTTGCCGCGAAACTTGCCCTTCTTGCCGAAGTCAGCGATCGTATTCCAAAGCCGTTCGCCGCACTGCCCGACGAGGCCTTCGCCGCATGAGCGGGCCGCTGACGCCTTCATCTCAATTGTGAACCGCAGGTTAAAGAGCCCACGCTTTGCGCTTCTGCGCAGATCGTGTATAGAGAGTAAGGGAGTTTGAGCGTGAGCGAGGCGAGCGTCAATCCCGTAGTCAGTCCGATCGCGAAAGCCAACAATGGTCCGATCATCGAAGCCGTGGGTGTGGAGAAATCCTATCCGCAGGCCGATGGAACGCGCATTCAGGTGGTCGGGCTGACCAACCTCGCGATCGAACCGGGGAAGATCGTTGCCTTGCTCGGTCCGTCGGGCTGCGGTAAGTCGACGCTGCTGCGCATACTGACCGGGCTCTCGGAACCAACATCCGGAACGCTGCTCTGGCACGGCAAGCCCCTCGACGGCCAGATGCCGAACGTAGCTATTGTTTTCCAGAGCTTCGCGCTGTTCCCCTGGCTCACGGTGCTTGAGAATGTTGAAGCTCCGCTCGAAGCCAAGGGTGTGGCGGCGGTCGAGCGCCACAAACGGGCTCTGCGCACACTCGACACGGTTGGCCTCGACGGATTCGAAACCGCATATCCTAAGGAACTTTCCGGCGGCATGAAGCAGCGCGTCGGCTTCGCGCGCGCTCTGGTCGTGGAACCCGAAGTCCTGTTCATGGACGAACCGTTCTCGGCGCTCGACGTGTTGACCGCGGAAAACCTGCGCGGTGAACTGCTCGAGCTCTGGCTGAACAAGAAGATGCCCGCCAGCGCGATTTTCATTGTGACCCACAACATTGAAGAGGCTGTGATGCTCGCAGACCGGGTGATGGTGTTGGGCAGAAACCCTGCGCGCATTCGTTCCGACTTCAATATCCGGCTGAAACATCCGCGCGACCGCAAGTCAGCCCGCTTCGTCGAACTGGTCGACTACATCTACAAAGTCATGACCGAACCGGACATCGAACACGCACTGCCCGACGCCGAGACGACCGCGGAAATCATTCTGCCCAAGGGCGGTCTGACGAAAGGTACCCTGAAAGACGCAATGAAAAAGCAGGAAGCGCCCCTGCGCACCTCGAAGTACCAGATGCTGCCTCACGCGCGCGTGGGCGGGATCGCCGGCCTGGTGGAATTGCTGCACGATCGCGGTGGCCGCGAAGATTTATTCCGCTTGTCAGAAGAACTGGTGATGGACGTCGAAGATCTGCTGCCGATTCTTGAGGCTTGCGTGCTGCTGGGTTTCGCGACGCTGAAGGAAGGAGACGTGCAGATTACGCCACAGGGGGTCATCTTTGCCGATGCCGACATTCAGCAGCGCAAGGTTTTGTTCCGGCAGGCGGTGCTCGACCATGTGACGATTCTGAAACAAATTGACAGCATCCTGAAGCGGAAATCTGATCACTCGATCGCCGACGAATTTTTTCACGACATCCTCGATGAACATTTTTCCGAGGACGAAGTGCAGCGCCAGTTCGAGACTGCGATGAACTGGGGCCGCTACGCCGAAATATTCGATTACGACCGGGAGCGCGGGCGACTGGTTCAAACCGAAGCACCGGCAGGGTCGGAGCCTCTGCCCGCCGTCGAGACCCAGAATCCAGCATCCGCACAGAAATCCTGAAGAGGAATTCCTGGTCTGCACCACGATTCGACTAACGAAGATCTTTAAAGATGAAAAAATCAGCCAGCCTGCGAGGATTTTCGGCATATCGAATCTGGACGCAACTGCCCAGCATCGAAATCTCCTACCTGCCTGACTTGTTGATGTTCGGCGCGGGCATCGCCTTGTTTTACGGCGTGCTGATGGTCGGGCGCACGTGGTTCGGTCCCATTACACAAGAAGTAGAAATCTCCCGTAGCCCGTGGGCCCTGGTCGCCTATGCGGGATATTCCTTGCTCCGCATCACCATCGCATATATGTTGAGCCTCGCCTTCACGCTGGTGTATGGATACGTAGCCGCGTACAACCCGCGGGCCGAGCGGTTCATGATTCCGTTGCTCGACGTGCTGCAGTCGATTCCGGTCCTCAGCTTTCTTCCTGGCGTGATGCTGGCGATGGTCGCGCTGTTTCCCGGCCGGCAACTCGGCGTTGAGGCGGGCGCGATCCTTCTGATCTTCACCGGGCAGGTCTGGAACATGGCCTTCAGCTTTTACGCTTCACTGAAGAGCATTCCGAAAGAGATGCGCGAGGCCGCCAAAATTTACCGCTTCAGCTGGTGGCAGCGTTTTATTGAAATGGAGTTGCCCTTCGCCGCGATCGGGCTGGTATGGAACTCGATGATGTCGGTGGCCGGCGGCTGGTTTTTCCTGATGGCCTGTGAAATGTTCGTGCTCGGCTCGCGCGACTTCCGACTGCCTGGGTTGGGATCGTATCTGCAGACCGCGGCCAGCGCCGGCGATACGCGTTCGATTCTTTACGGCGTCGGCACCATGATCGCGGTCATCGTGCTGCTCGACCAGTTCATTTGGCGTCCGGTGATTGCGTGGGCAGAAAAATTCAAAGTCGAACAGGTGGAGAGCACCGACACTCCACGCTCTTGGGTGCTCGACCTGTTTCGCCATTCGCGCAGCCTGGAGCAGATTCGCAAAAAGACGGTCCGCCCCCTGACCGAGCGCCTGATGCTTTACTTCTCACGCGAGCGGAAGAGCGATGAGGTCGAGCCGCGCAACGCGTGGACGACCTGGCTGATGCGCGTGTTCGCAGTGATTGCGCTGGCTGCGATGAGCTATGGAGTCGTTCGCGTCGTGATGATTTTGACGGGTCTGCAGAAGGCCGAGGTTCATGAAGCCGTCCTGGGCCTCGGCGCGACCTTCCTGCGCGTGAATCTCACCCTGCTACTGGGCGCGTTGTGGACGATTCCTGCCGGTGTGGCCATTGGCTTCAGTCCTCGGCTGGCGCGGATCGCGCAGCCGCTGGCGCAGATCGCCGCGTCGGTTCCCGCAACCGCCCTCTTCCCGGTGGTGCTGTTATTGCTGATTCGCGTGGGCGGCGGGCTGGGTATTGGCTCGATCGTTCTACTCCTGCTCGGAACACAGTGGTACATCCTGTTCAACGTGATTGCAGGCGCGATCGCCATTCCAACGGATTTGAAAGAGTGCTGCTCCGTCTTCCGCATGGAAGGTATTCAGCGCTGGAAGAAACTGATCCTGCCGGGAATTTTTCCCTACCTCGTCACGGGCATGGTAACGGCTTCAGGCGGGGCCTGGAACGCGAGTATTGTCGCCGAATATTTTCACTTCAAAGGCCAGATCTACACCACTGTCGGACTAGGCGCGACCATCTCCCAGGCCACCGATGCCGGCAACTTTGACCTGCTGCTGGCCGCAACCATGATGATGGCAGCGACTGTGGTCACCATTAACCGGCTGGTGTGGCGCAGGCTCTATGCGCTGGCCGAGACGCGATATCGGCTCGAAACCTAATCGCCGCCCCGCGATTTTGGAGGTTACCGGAGGTTACTTTCCCGCTTCCCCGCAGCGACATTTCATCGGCTTTTAACCTGCGCTTCATCTGGCTGCAATGGGTTTGCGATATTCCTGTTGAATGCCATCAAACCATTTGCATGCGGAGTCGACGCCGGGTGAAGTGCTGTCGCATGTGGCTGAGTTTTCGGGACTGGCGGGAAAGTTCGCCCCGGTCGGCAAAGCGCGAGATTTGTACCGGCGAGTGCAACGCTCGCCCGAGGGATTCCGTCTCGAAACCCTGCTCGCCGAGATGCGAATCGGTCTGACCGTCGGCGCGGCCGATCAGGAGCGGATCCCAGCGAACGGTCCGGTCGTGGTTGTGGCCAATCATCCCTATGGCGTTCTGGACGGTGCGATTCTCACCGTGCTGCTCACGCGCGTACGGCCTGACGTGAAGGTCCTCACCAACTTCCTTCTTTCGGACATACCTGAGTTGCAGAAGCATTGCATTTTTGTGGACCCCTTTCAGACCGACCGTTCGCTGGAGTCGAACCGCCGAGGACTACGCGAGGCCCTCGCGTGGTTGCAAAAAGGCAGCATGCTCGCCATATTTCCGGCAGGCGAAGTTTCGCAGTGGCAGATGCCGGCAGCTCAGATTGTCGATCCTCAGTGGAACGAGGCTGCTGTGCGGCTGATTCGCAAGACGGGAGCTGTGGCTCTACCCGTTTACCTCTGCGGGCACAACGGCGTCGGGTTTCAGCTGATGGGCATGATTCATCCCAAGCTACGCTCGGCATTTTTGTTGCAGGAATTTCTGAACCAGGCGGGTAAGACGGTGGAAGTCCGCGTGGGTAGCGGGATTCCGGCCGCCGCGGTCCAGGCCATCGCAGACGATTACGAAGCGACGGAGTATTTGCGCTGGCGAACATATTTGCTGGGGCGCCGCAGCAAGCCGGAAGCTGCGTGGCCCACTGCACTGCGATCGAAGTTTGTCTTCAAGATCCAGGAGCCCGTGGCCGCTGCGATTGCGCCAGATTTGCTGGCGCGGGAGTTGGAGGCTCTAGCGGAAGATGGGCGTCTGGCGGAGAACGGCGATTTTGCCGTTTACGTCGGAGCGGCGCGTGAGATTCCGCAACTGTTGCAGGAAGTGGGGCGATTGCGGGAAGTGACCTTCCGCGGAGCCGGTGAGGGCTCGGGCAAAAGGCGTGATCTCGATTCATTTGACGAGTACTACTCACACATATTGTTGTGGCACAAAAACAGACGGGAATTGGTTGGCGCCTACCGTGCGGGCAACACTGCAGAGATACTCGCCGAGCACGGAATTGGCGGACTTTACACCAGCACCCTGTTTCGTTATGACGAGAAAATATTTCAGAAACTGGGACCGGCGCTGGAACTGGGGCGTTCGTTTGTTAGGCCCGAATACCAGCGGCAATATGCTCCGCTCCTGCTGCTGTGGAAGGGAATCGCTCGCATGGTCGCGAGGCGTCCGGAAGTCCCCGTGCTGTTTGGCGCGGTCAGCATCAGCAACGACTACAGCGCGGCGTCGCGGGAAATGATTTACAGGTTTTTCGAAGCGCACATGCAAGAGGACGGGTTGGCAGGACTAATCGAACCCCGCCGGCCGTTTCGTCCAGGCCTGTTGCGCCGATGGGATTGCAGCGGAATGCGTCGTGCCCTGCGCGATCTCGACGAACTCTCCCAGCCCATCACTGACGTTGAGGCGGACGGCAAGGGGCTGCCAATTCTGTTGCGACAGTATGCGAAGATTGGTGGCAAGCTTCTTGGCTTTAACGTTGACCGCAAATTTTCCAACGTGCTCGACGGTCTGGTGGTGGTCGATTTGCGACAAACCGAGCCAGCGGTGCTGGAGCGTTACATGGGGCGGGAAGATGCAGCTCGATTTCGCCAGGTGCACTCTGCTGCAGCGGTGCGCTGAGCCCTGTCGCCCTCAGAGCGGCCGAGTTGCAGCCGCGGGCAATTGACAGGCCTGGGCCGCGTCTTTCAGGGCTTCTTCCAGGTGGTGGCCTAGCAGTGCGAGTTCCTCCGGATTCATCAATTCCTGCATCCGCTCAAAGAGCTGGCGTTCCTCTTTGCGAATGTGGCTCGACATGCGCTGCCCGAACGCAGACAACTCCGCTGCAGACATAGTGCCAGCCTCCGCCTGCGCAAAACTCTCGCGCAGCGCAGTGTGATCGGCCAACAGGTCGTCAAGCAGCTCAGTCAACTCTGCATACTTTCGCGCGGCCGGAAACACCACCGTTTCTTCCGCCACGAAGTGAATGCTGATTTCACTTTGAAAGATCTGCGCGATTTCCGCCTGCCACGCCGCCAGATCGGCGTCGGCGATGGGCATCGCGCGATCGACGCGAACGCACAGCGCAAGCGCGTGCTGGTGCTGGCGAGAGAGCGGAATGAGATTTTTGTCGCGAAGCATGTCGAGCGCGTTGCCTCAGGAGTTGGTCCGCGCCAGCCCGGGCACGGAAGGTTCTGCCTCGGCCTGCTCCGGCTCTACAGCGGGGCGGACGGTCAGCCAATCAGTGCGAACCCGCTGCCATTCCTGGATCAGCATTCCATTGGCTTCGAAGAAGCTGCGAATGCGATACCGTTCCCAGCCCGCAATTTCTTCGAGAATGGGGGCCAGCACGGCGAGAGCGCTGCTGCTGAGCACGGTGCGCTTCGCGATTTGCGAAACGTCGGGCGACTCCGAGACCGCGATGGTGAGTCCGTCGCGCGAATTGATGTGCAGCATGACATGAATATCGGAGCTGCCGTCGCCGGTGTAGATCACATGATCGGGGCCTGAGACCTGCTGCATCAGCAGATGATTCAGCACCGCAACTTTGCCGTATCCGGCGGTGGCGCGCACAATCGTATCGATCTCGCCAGTCGGCTTGTAGCGAAACTCCGTGCCGAAAATGTGATCGGGCGGAACAATATCCTCTAGCGCCGACTGAATCACCTCGACCGGCGCGGCCGACAGAACATAGAAGTCAAATTGATGTCCGTCGATGCCGGCGTCGAGCAGTTGGTAAAGTAGCTTGATGTCGCCCTTGAGCCGAATGCGCTTGCCCACTTCGCGCAGATGCTCCTTCCGTACTTTGGCCTTGAACTCGGGATCATGAAGTAACAAGTAGGCGAGCTCCGCACCCTGCTGCACCAAGTTGATCTTGGCCATGCCCTTGGCCTTGCGCTCGAACTCCGCCGTGGGAATGCCGACCAGTTCGGCAAGCACGTAGCCCGAGTCGTTAAAGGTGAGCGTCTGGTCGAAGTCACTGGCGAAAATGTAACGCTTCAGAAGTTTATCTGCCATAACCATTCGATTCGCGCGAGAGTGCAGCGCGCCATAAAAAGAATTGATTGCGATTATATGCTCGCCTGGTTAACTCGTTGTGAAGAAAGACGAAGCCTATGCAATCATGGGGGCAACGTAGCGTATCAGGCGCTAGGAGGTCTTGAGGATGGGAAGCGCAGCGATCGTGAAACGAATCAGCCCTATGCTGGCGACGGACAACATGGAAGAAACGATTCTTTTTTACCAGACCGTGTTGGGATTTAACCCAATCATGAAATCGCCGGGATACGCAATCGTGGAGCGCGACGGCCTGACCATCCACCTCCAAGAGGCTGCGGACGAGGAAACGATGAAATGTATGCGCGAGCATACTGAGATCTACATTGAGGTTTCTGGCATTCATGATTTGTGGGAGCACGTGAAGACCTTTAAAAGCCGCTACAGGATCCGGGATTTATTCGACCGGGAATACGGCATGACCGAGTTCCATATCGCCGATCCGCACGGCTGTCTGGTGTTTGTGGGAGAGCCCACACCCAAACGAGTCTGAGGCTGAGCGATTGCACGCACCCGCTGCCGGCAAGTGGTCACCTTTACTAAATTCGCACGCACGTCCAGAATAGAAGGTCGGGCACCGCAACGAGCGGACCGGCGCGAAAAGAGGAGCTCTCATGGCAGTCGTCACAGGTGAACTGATCCGAGCGATGAACTACGTGGAAGACATCACGGCTACATTGCGACGGATTTGTATTTACATCCCCGCGATGGGCGCGGACGAGCGCAAGCGGCTGGCAGAGTCTTTGCGTGCGGCCGGCGGCGCCATCGATGCGGCTGTCGCCGATCTGGAGAAGGCGGAAAAGTAAAGTGAGCTGGGTGCTATGGGCGAGGTCCGATGAGTGAGGTGAAGACGATTGCGGTAATCGGCGCCGGCATCATGGGCCGGGGCATTGCGCACGCCGCGGCGTTGGGCGGCTATCGTACCATCCTCGAAGATCTGGTGCCTGGCGCTCTGCGCAAGGCCGAGACTGAGATTCGCGTCAATCTTGACAAGGCGGTGGAACTCGGCAAAGTGACTGCGCCTGCCGCCGATTCGGCGTTCCAGCGACTTGAGTACGCAGGTTCGGTCGAAGAAGCCGCCCGCGATGCCGACCTGATCATTGAAGCAGTGCCAGAGGAGATGGAGTCGAAGATCGAGATCTTTACGCTCCTCGACAAAATCTGCCGCCCGACGACCATGCTCGCCTCGAATACGTCTTCCCTCAGCGTCACGGAGATCGCCAGCGTAACCTATCGCGCGAAAAAGTGTGTCGGCATGCACTTCTTCAATCCCGTACACAAGATGAAGCTGCTCGAAGTCGTACGCGCTCTCGAAACCGACGATGAAACTCTGGCCACGGCCGTCGAAGTCGGCAAACGCATGGGCAAGGAAGTCGTGGTGATTAGGGAGTCGCCCGGCTTCATCACCAGCCGCATCAATGCCATGATCGGCAATGAAGCGTTCCACATGCTGCAAGAGGGCATCGCATCCGCGGCCGACATCGACAAGGCGCTCAAACTGGGTCTGAACCATCCCATGGGGCCGTTCGAGTTGGTCGACCTGGTTGGGCTGGATACGCGGTTGAATATTCTGGAGTATCTGCACAAATCTCTGGGCGAGAAATATCGTCCGGCGCCGCTGCTGGTGCAGTACGTAAAGGCTGGACGACTGGGGCGCAAATCGGGGCGCGGGGTGTACGAGTATCCGGAATCCGCCGCGAAGCCTTGACGCGCTGTTTCAAGAAGAGGAATGCTTACGGGCACGGCCGAAGTTGAGGCCGGCCAGCGTTATAGTTTTTTCTTCTTCGATTCCCTTGCTCGCGACCAGCACGTGAAAGCTCTCCCCCATCCCCGCGGGAGTGACGAGATGTTTTAGTTGCAGTGCGACTTTAGCGCGCTCTTGCGGCAGCCGGCAATCCTCGAAGGCGTCGGCAAATTCGTTCACCTCGCCAATGCCTAATAAGAACTGTGATTGCGTGACCAGTTTCTGCGTGAGCATGCCCTGCTTTTCCGCGACCGCAGCCAGTGCGGTAAAGTTCACGTCAGCAGTAACGTCCTGCTCACCCGGAGCCTCATAAGGGTTGGCGCTGATCGAGTGTTGGCGAATGGCCTTCACGGTTCCGCGATGGCGTCCGGCGAGTTGCTCCTCTCGCGTGTAGCCATAGTCGATCACAACCACGAATCCGGACGTGAGGCTGGTTGCGGCACTCATTTGCGCCTGCGACTGCAGCGAAACTTCAACCCGTTCCTCAGGCTCAGGATGGATCGAGTAACGATCGAGGAATTCGAGTTCTTCTTGCGACGCCTGCGCCCAGACCTCGACAAAACGCCCCTCGCGCGCGTCGATCCGGAGCGATCCTTTCGCACTGAGAATCTCGACCGGCAGGGCGTCGAAAAATTCGTTGGCGAAAACGATGACCGGCTCGATCTGCGCCGTGCAGACATCTGCGCTCGACAGCAGCGCCCTGCCAGATTCGAGGTGGCGACTCAGCGTGGCCTCGATGCGCTGGCGCAAGGAGGGCGAACGCTCGTCAAGAACGTACCGCACCGTCCGAAAGAAATCTGGGAATTTCTTTTCCGACCAATCCAGCATGTCCTGGGCGAAGAAGCCGCGGCCAGGCCCAAGCTCCTTAACAGTAATGCACGCCGGCGAGCCCAGAACGCGCCACATCTCCTCAAACTGTCGCGCCAGCAACCGCCCGAACACGGCATGCACGTCGCTTGAAGTGTAAAAGTCTCCGGCCTTGCCGAACTGCGCGGCGTTCCGCGAATAGTAGCCGAACTCGGGATCGTAGAGACACATCTCCATGTAGCGCGAGAAGGGAAGCGGGCCGCGTTCGCGAATCTCCTGCTCGATCTTTTCGCGAAGCGCGCTCACAGTCCCTTCCGCTGGCGTTCAGCGCGATCCTGCGGAGTGCGGATGAACATTTCGACGAAATAATCGTGGAGGGCGTCGTAGAGCTGGCGTTGAAAGCTCCACTCGAACTGCGGGTCGTCGAGATCGCGCGGATGCATGTCGAAATAGTACGTGTGCACGGGGACGGTTTTGTCTTTGAAATCGATGATGATCTCGACTCCTTCGCCCTTGGCCCGCGCCGAGAAAGTCAGCAAAGGATGCTCATAGAGCCGAAGCTGCTCGAGCACGCGTTCCAAGCGAATCTGGGAGGGTTCAGGCATCGCAAGATTGTAAAGCATGGCCAATCGCGATTCCTCGGCGTGCCAGTAAGCAGTTCGATTAGCCCGGATTGCTCTTTGGGAAAAGGAAGAAGCACGCTACAATTGCGCCACTTTCGAGCCTCTACGCTGCGTGAGTTCTGTAGAGGTATTCGGCTCGGGGAGAATAGATCTCCTCAGACTTGGGGAAAAATTAATGGCCACTGTCGTCGCGCCCGTCCGGCGGTCGCGCTCTCAATCCAAACTTGTGTTCTTCCTGATTTTCGGTTTGCTCACCGTATTCGTCACTTACATGAAGAACGCCCGTGTCTTCGATCCCACATCCGAGATCGCGCAGCACTTCGCACCCATCCGATGGTATCTTGTGCCGCACGCCTTCTTTGGCATTCTCGCCATGCTGCTCGGCGTGTTCCAGTTCTCTAACCGCCTGCGCGCGCGCTATCTAAAGATTCACCGCATCTTAGGCTACATCTATGTGTTCAGCGTATTCGTCGCCGGACCTCTGGCCATTCCGATGACCATGAGAGCGGGCCCGTCGCTGGTCGCGGCCTCGAGCGTGCAATCCTTTGGATGGATGCTGACCACGGCGATCGCGCTCTATTGTGTGCGCCAGGGCAACATCGCTCAGCACCGGCGCTGGATGATTCGCAGCTATCCCTTCGCCATGGTTTTCACCGTGGCGCGGATGATCGTCCCACTTCCGCCGGTTCGGAGGCTCGGCGCGGCGGGGGTCGATACAGTCGTCTGGACCGTGATCGCTATGGCCGCCATCCTGCCGAACATTCTTCTGGATTGGCGAGCGATCGCTGCCCAGCCGGCTTCCAAGCCAGTAGCCGCCGATTGATCGCTGGATCAGTGGATCGCTAGATTGATGGGTTGAAGGGGCGATGGGTTGCGTCCGGAAACACAAACGCTGCGCTGCCTTCGGCCAAAGCCACCAGCCGCGGGCCGCATGAATATGCCCCCACGCCTCCGGGGAGGAGCGTGGGGGCACCCGGGTAACGTTCAGGCGAGGGGTCTCAATCCCGCCCAACCATCTGATCAGAGATACGCAGCCGGGTCCGGTAAAGTTCCCGGCTGGCATGGATACTTAGACCCCGCAAGGTGGAAAAAGGTTAGCCGGATCCCCGTCAAGGTTTATTCATGCAGGTACGCCAGGTTGTCGAAGCTGAGACCGTCGGCATGTTTAAGAGCGAAGGTGATCCGCGAGCCGGCTTGGGACCATCCCGTGCGCACGCGTCGCACTTCCCCGGGCCGTAGGGTGATCGAGACGTCGGCCGCGCCTTCGGTTTGAATCGTGATGCCGGCTTCCTCAGGGCCGCCGTTGTAAATATCGATACCAACAAACACACGCGGAGCGGGGAACGAGAATGAAAGTTGTTCGGCGCTCGGGTCAGCGGGGATCAGATTGAAGGTGCCGAACTTGCCCGACGGCGTGCCAATCTTCCACTGGTGTTGCGACCACTCAATAACGCCCGCAGGGTAAGGGCCCGCGAGTTCGGTTCCAGCCGCGAGGTGAGGATCATCGAACGTGATGTAGAGCGGAGGCGCGACGCCGCCCTTGCCCTGAATGTCGACATCGCGCGCGCCCTCGTGACGAATGCGCAGCACGCGGGTAGATTCGTCAAAAGTGAACCCCGCTTCATCCAGAACCTGCAGCCGCCGTAACGGCCGCCCATTGGCAGTCACCGAATCCGGGACGAAATTAAGCCGCAGCACATCCGAAGACTCAGCGTCGAACGTGGAGTAAGTGACCGAACCTTTGCCGTAACTGATTTTTGTGACCACCGACGACGAGCCCAGCAGGTGCGATTCATCGGAGGGCGCCCACTCGGGCACGGCCCAGAACGCATCCATCACCCGCCGCGGACCGTCGGCGAATTCGTCAGTAAACCACCACTGGTTCTGACCCCAGGGTGCGTGCGCCTTGCCCGGCAGCCCTTGAAAATAAGTGACCCAGTTGTAGGATCGAAAGGCCGCCTCGCGATAGTCGGCGTCTCCGGTCTTGGCGTAGTAAAGCGCTTCCGCAGCCGCCAGCCGAGCCGTATGGCTGTCGCAGCACTGATTGGGCAGGTTGCAGCAGAATTCGATGCCGTTGCCCTGCTCCGTGGTCACGGTCGCGCCATGCACTACATATTTTGGCCACTTCGGCGTGGTCTTCACCCACGCGATCAGCTGCCTAGCATGCTGCTTCCATTGCGGATCCTTTTCTGGATGCAGCAGTACGTAACGCGCGAACTCAAGAGGAATCACCTGGTTCATATTTTCCATGCTGGGGGCAACGTCTTCGAAGTATCCGACCCAGACGTTCTTCACCAGCGGATAGGTCTGGAACCACTGCCAGGCGCTTTCGCGCGTGCGAGCGTAGTCCGCCACGCTGCCTTGCTGCAGCCGGATCAGTTCGTCGAACAGCATGATGGGTTCGATCACGTTGGCGGAATAAGGCCCCATCGGCTTCTCGCCCCGCGTGCTGCCGTCTTTCGCGTAGCATCGCACCGGCCACGGGGAGTGCGTCTCATCCCCCAGCTTATAGTTCTTGACCAGCGCGTCAGCGCACAGAATGGCTGCTTGCAAATATTTTGTATTCCCCGTCATTTCATACAGCCGCAGATAGGCGTACCCGTCTTCGCCCACCACATGCGGCTCAATGTAGTCCTTCCCGTGCGAACTCCAGCCGCTGTAGTGCCGCGCCCCGGGATCGGCCGACGGATACGGCACCTGCGCCCACGCATAGTCCGCGGGCGTTCGCCCGTTCTCCAGTTCGTAGTCGACAAAATCCTCAAGGAAAGTCAGTGTCCGCGCGTCTCCGGTGTAGGGGTAGAGACGTTCGATAAAACCCTGCAGCATCGCCCGAAGATATCCCGTGGAGTTGGCCCAGTTCTGGTCGGGGATCAGTTCATAGGTCGTGCGGTCGAAATCAAAGCAGCAGTGAAAATAAGGTAGCCGCTGCCGGTTGTACTGGTCCCATAGGATGGTCCACTGAGTAAGCACATGCGATGAGTAGGAATATCCAGTGTTGTCTGGCATGGGCCAGGGCAGAAGTTTCCCCTGCGCGTCCAGCACCACCGGCCGCCCGGCAATGTCGGGCGCGTCTACAACGGAGGTGACCTGGAACTTCTCCTGGGCCGGGGATTGAGTCCCGATCAGCAAGGCAAGGCATAAGCTCAGAGCAGATTTCTTCATGAGAGTTCGGGGATGAGGATACCGCAGAAATGCCAGGAGCGCCTTCCGATGGTGAAGATTGCTGTCGGGAGTGGTTTCCGATTTTAGTTTGAGGGTTTTTCTTTTGGCCGCTCGTAGGCCTTCTGCAGATACTTGCGGGCTTCTTCGAGAGCGCCGAAGGTGTTGTCGTTGGTCTGCGTCGCCTGGCGGTATTCATTGATGGCGCGTTCGCGCTGGCCGGTGATGTCGAAGATCTTGCCTAGCTGAATGCGGCTCCAGACTTCGGTCCAGCGCGGCTCGCCGTCTCCGTCAATCGATGCCCGGTAGGCGTTGGCCGAGGACTGGTAGTTGCGCTGAAAAAAGAAAACCTCGGCGATGCGGTAATGGGCCAGCGAACTGTTCTTGTTGAGGTCGAGGGCTTTGTTGAACTCCACCAGCGCGGCCGAAAGATCTCCCTGCTGTTGCAACGCCTGCCCGCGCAGAATGGAAGCACGCAATTTAACGTCGGTGGAATTCGTCAGCACGCGGTGGTCGGGATCGACTGCAATGCGGCGCGGACGGCCGAAAGTCTCAATCGAAAACGGAGAAGTTGTCCCCACGACTTCAATGCGCTGGTTCTCAGTTTTTCCGTCGGTATCGATGCGCAGGTCGACCGGCATGCGGAACAGGTCGAGATCCTGCGAGATTTCGCCGGTCACACGGAACCCCGCCGTTTTCTCCTCCTTGGGCGCTGCGGCAGCGGCTCCGCCCAGCCGGTAGGTCGTGTACTTCACCTTGAACTCCGGCGCTCCCGTAGAGTCGAGCCATTGCGAGAAGAACCAGGTGAGTTGCTCGCCGTAGTTTTTCTCGGCGACGGTCTTAAAGTCGTCCAGGCTCGCCGGTTTGCCCGCGAATTCGCTCGAGAACTCGCGCATCGTCTTGTTGTACTTGTCCTCGCCCAGCACCCAGCGCAGCATGTGAAGGATCATCGCGCCTTTGTCGGTGGCCAGCGATTGAAATTCAGTAGAGAAAAAGTCGAGCTTGCTGACGCTCGACAGCGGCACCGTGTCATAAGCCAGGGCGCCGACCGACATATCTTTGACGGCCTCTTCCAGTCCTGCGCCTCCCGCGGCGCTCTCCACGTACATCGCTTCGGAATAGCGCGAGAAGCCGTCGGTCAGCCACCAGTCGTCCTTGGTCGCCGGGCTCACCGAAACACCCCACCACTGGTGGGCGATGGCGTCGGCGAGCAGGCGATAGTTGGTCTTTTCCGTGATGGACGGCCCCGCCAATCCAGCGATTTCCGGCGCCCAGGCGTAGGGTAGGGTGTCGCTCGGCAATTCCACCACATTCAGCTTCTGCGAAGGCGGCAGGCCGTAGAGCGTGATGAAGTAAGTGAACTCCTGCACTGCGGTAGTGGTGTACTCGGGCGCCAGGCTGTCATGCGTGGGTTTGAAGAAAACGTGCAGGTCCATGCCGGCCTCGTCGCTCTTGTACTCCTTAAAAACGCCGGCAACGATGGTCCCGGGGAAGCTCGGCTTGGCGGAAACAAACGTGAACGTCTTGGTAGGCAGAACGCTGGCGTTGGGCTTGTTCGACGCCGGAGCGTCGGTAACCTTTGACTGGCCGCTGCCAATCGCCAGCATATGCGCGGGCACGGTCACGCTGATCGTCGAAGTGAAGCGATTGATCCCAAAGCCGCTCACCGGAAACCAGCGTCCCGAGTAAAACAAATAGCTGCTGTCATCGCCAATGTAGGCCAGCTTCAGCCCCGGAACCGGGCTGTTGTCGCCGGATTCGAGCTGCCCTTCGTATTCGAAAGTCAGGGTCGTGGATGCGTCTTTCGCCAGCCCGGCCGGCAATGGCACGCGCACCGTCGAATCCTGGGTGACCCGCTCGGCCGACAGTTGCTGCCCCTTTTCGTCGGTCACCTTGGTGACGCGCAGGTCATTGTGCAATTCGAAGACGGCGACCGCGAGGTCCTGCGTGGCCGTGAATTTGACCTTGGCACGGGCCGTGATCTGATGGAGATGCGGCTCGAGCTTCGCCTCGATCTGGTAGTCGTCGACGCGCAGGCGTGCTTTTTCCGCCGCCCACGACGTCGTGGAGAGCAGGACTGCTAGCGAAAGAGTCAGGGAACTCGTAACCACGCCCAGAGCGCGCCGCGGGTGCATCCACATTCAGGAGAGTCTCCAGGAAATGATAACCCATTTCCTATGATGAAGATTCTCACGCAAAAGATGCTGGGAGCACAAGGTTTAGATGCGAGATGTCAGGATTTTGTCATCCCTTAACATAAAGTTTGTCATTCCGAGGAGCGACAGCGACGAGGAACCTGCCTCTCGCCTGCCCGGACCTTAGCGTTTCGGCAGCAGCGCCAGAATCATCTCGGCCGCGCGATCCGCGGGGCGCTGCGCGGGGCGGGAATCGGCCTGCGGAGCCTGCAGCCGCGTCTTGACCCGGCTCAGACCGTCCAGCATGCGCAGGCGAGCCGGGCCGTCGGTCAGGATCTCTTTTAGCCGCGCGACCACCTTTTCAGCGGTGAAATCATCCTGCACCAGCTCAGGTACGACTTCCTCTTCGGCAATCAGGTTGACCATGGCGAACCTTGGCACCTTCACCCGCGGCTTGCCCAGAGCGTAAGTCAGCGGCGAAACGCGGTAGACCATCACGAACGGAGTATTCATCATGGCGGCCTCGACCGTGGCCGTGCCGCTGGCCACGATGCCGGCGCGCGAGTGAAGCAGGGCTGGCAGAGCGTCGGGGACGAGGGCCACTTTCTGCAGCCCGACCAGGCCAAGCAGAAAGCCGCGCTCGATCGTGGGAGCAACTGGGAGGAGATATTCGTACTGATCGCCCAGCATCGCCGCCGACTCCAGAATCGTCGGCAGATTCATCCGGACTTCTTTCACTCGACTGCCCGGCATGAGCGTAATCCATGGTCTGGACGGGTCAAGATGAAACTGAGCCGCGTAGTCCTCGCGCTCAATCGCCGGCCGCGGCAACTCTGCCAGAGGATGGCCGACGAAAGTCGCATCCACCCCGCGCTCGCGATAAAACTTTTCTTCGAAAGGAAAAATAACCAGGGCCTTGTCGATGTAGTCCCGCAGCAGCCGCACGCGCCCCTGCCGCCACGCCCAGAACTGCGGTGCGACGTAGTACACCGCAGGAATGCCGCGCCGCTTCATCTGCCGCGCCACGCGCCAGTTAAATGCCGGAGAATCGATAACGATAGCAAGATCAGGCCTGCGCCGGTCAGCCTCGGAAATCAAGTGCCGGTAACGCCCGAGAATCTTCGGCAAATGGCTAAGAATTTCGGTGATGCCAACGACAGCCAGATCTTTGGAGTCGACGACCGTGTCGCACCCGGCCGCGCGCATGCGGTCCCCGCCCACGCCAAAGAATTCGAGCTGAAATTGTGGAGGGACGGACGCCTCGTCCGTCCGGGCAGAGCGAGCATTTTGAGATGTTGCAGCCCGCCGCAGAGCCTCAATCAGCTCCGCCCCATACATTTCTCCCGAAGCTTCGCCCGCTGAGATCAGGATGCGCAAGACGGCATTGTAAGTCAGAGACGCGGGTTGGGGGCGGCCAGGTTGGACGCGAGACTGTTCAGTCGTCCCCTCGAGCACTGACTTCGGGTTGCCGGAGTCCGTCCTCATTCGCGGGCAGGGGCGCTCGCTCCACATTCAGCTCCTGATCTTTATACTGCAGCTGATATAGCTTGAAGTAAATCCCGCGCTGTGCCAGTAATTCCTGGTGCGTCCCCATTTCGCGCACCTGGCCCTTGTGCATAACGATGATCTTATCGGCGCGCTGCACCGTCGAAAGCCGGTGCGCGATGATCAGCGAGGTACGGCCTTCGACCATGCGGCCGAGCGCGTCGCGCACTTTGAATTCGGTATCGGTGTCGACGCTTGACGTGGCCTCGTCAAGAATCAGAATCTTCGGCTCATGAGCCAGCGCGCGCGCGAACGAGATCAGCTGCTTCTGTCCAGTCGATAGCGTCGATCCACGTTCGCGGACTTCTTCGTTAAATCCCTTGGGCAGGCCGCGGACGAAGTCGCCGAGATTCACGTCTTCAGCGGCTTTGGCGACCTGCTCGTCCCGAATGCGCTCCGTGCCCAGGCGAATGTTGCCGCCGATCGTTCCGGTAAACAGAAACGGATCCTGCAGCACGACTCCAAAGCGGCCGCGCAGATCGGCGAGATCCATTTCCTTCACATCGACGCCGTCGATGCGGACCGCGCCTTTCTGCACATCATAGAAACGCATCAGAAGCGAGATGAGCGTGGTCTTGCCCGCGCCGGTGTGGCCGACGACGGCGACAGTTTCTCCCGGCTCAATCGCGAAAGTCACATCGCGGAGCACCCAGTCGGGGGTGCTGAGTTCAGATGCCTGGCCCTCAACTGGCACATCGCGGTACGCGAACCACACGTGGTCAAACTCAATGCGTCCCGGGCCCTCCGGTTTCTTCGTCACGGCCGGCGAGATGATGTCGACCGGCGTGTCCAGCAATTTGAAAATGCGTTCGCTGGCCGCCATCGCCGACTGCAAAATGTTGTACTTCTCGCTGAAGTCCATAATGGGGCGGAAAAAACGCATCGCATACTGCGTGAAAGCGATCAGCACGCCCAGCGAGGCCGCGGTCGCGACCAGGTGAAACGACACCAGATTGTGCCGGCTGAATTCTACCGAAACGCTGCTTGCCACAATGCCGCGCAGCACATCCTGTCCGCCGAACCAGATGACGCAGGCGATCGCGATCGCCGAAAAAAAGTCGACGACCGGATAATAAACGGCGTAGGCCATGATCGCGTCTTTGTACGCGTCCATGTGGCTGCGGTTGATTTCCGAGAACCGGCTGTAGGCCTTGCACTCGCGATTAAAAAGCTGCAGAACGACCATGCCGCTGATGTGCTCTTGCAAATAAGAATTAATGCGGGCGATGGCGGTGCGAATGCGCCGGTAAGAATCGCGCACCTTGTCGCGGAACACTTTCGTCGCAATCACGATGAACGGCAGCACCGCGAAGGTGATCAGCGCCAGCTTCCAGTTCATGCACAGCATGACGCCCAGAATTCCCAGCAGCACGAACAGGTCTTCAAAAATAGACACCACACCGGAGGTGAACATCTCGTTCAAGGCATCGACGTCGGTCGTGACCCGTGTGACCAGCCGGCCGACCGGATTCTTGTCGTAAAAAGCGACATGCATGCGCTGCAGGTGGCGGAAGATCTGGCTGCGCAGGTCGAACATCACTTTCTGCCCGGTCCACTGCATGAAGTAGGTCTGTAGAAATTCGAACACGAACGTCAGGATCAGCAGGCTGAAGTAAATCGCAGATATCTGAGCAATCCCCTGCAGCGGCCGCGGGCTGAGCCAGCTCCACAAGCCCGAAGTGGTTGCGTGCGTTGGCGCGAGATAGCGGTCCACCGCAACTTTCACCAGATAAGGCCCCAGCACATCGCAGAACGACTTAACGACGATCGAGACCAGGGCAATCGTCACCTGCCAGCGGTACGGACGCAGATAGGTGAGCAGCCGCCGCATGAGACGGCTGTCGTACGCTTTGCCTAATACTTCCTCTTCCTGAGCCATTGGTTCGTATCGGTTTTAATGGCAGCGGCTGACGAGCGGGCTCACATGCCTTCAACAGGGTACCTCAAATAGATGGCCGCCGAAGCCTGCAGGATGGAAAAGCTTTGAAGTGGGATAATCACGAGAGTGGCTCTCGGGATCTACATTTCGGTGCCGTTCTGCAAGACAAAGTGCAGCTACTGCAATTTCGCGTCCGACGTGTTTTCGCGCGCCGTTTTTGAGCGCTATGTCGACCGAGTGTGCATCGACGTTGCGAGCGCTCCGCACATCGCCGAAGCGATGGGTGGGCAGGTCGATCGCGACGTGGACTCGATCTATCTCGGCGGGGGTACGCCCACCGTGCTCGAGGCCGGGCAACTGCGGCGGATCTTCGATGCAGTTCGATCACAGTTTCAGGTGCGGTCCGACGCCGAGGCCACAGTCGAGTGTGCGCCCGGCACGCTCACGCCGGAATTGCTGGAAGCACTGTTGCTCTGCGGCGTCAATCGCGTCAGCCTGGGCGTGCAGTCGTTCGTTGACGCCGAAGCCGCAGCAGTCGGGCGATTGCACAAGCGATCTACCGTGCTGGATGACATCGCCCACTTGCGCGCGGCCGGGATCGCGAACATCAACATCGACCTGATCGCGGGCCTTCCGCACCAGACCGCGGAATCCTGGCAGCAGTCACTCGATGAAACGCTCGCTACCGGGGCCCCGCACGTGAGTGTCTACATGCTCGAAGTGGACGAGGACTCGCGGTTGGGCCGCGAAGTGATGGCCGGCGGAAGCCGCTATCACGCCCACTTCGTGCCAGACGACGAAGCGACTGCAGATTTCTATCTCGCGGCCTGCGAACAACTCGACGCCGCCGGCGTCGCGCAATATGAAATTTCCAATTTCGCTAGAGCGGGAGCAGAGTCGCGGCACAATCTCAAATACTGGACCCGGCAGCCATATCTCGGTTTCGGCGTCGATGCGCATTCCATGCTGGCGACGTCAGCGCCGGAAGTTGAGGCGGTGCGGTTCTCGGCCGCAGATGTCCTGGAAAAATACGTTGCGGGATCGCCGATGCACAGGACCGCTGTTTCGCGCGCGGATGCGCTCGAAGAATCTTTCTTTCTTGGTCTGCGGCTGAATCGCGGCGTGTACCTTGCAGGCATAGCCGCGACTTTCGGTCAGCAAGCCGTCGACGAAATTTCGTCCATCATCGCAGAACTAGTCGCCGACGGATTGCTGCACAGCGACGCCGATTTCATCCGCCTCACTCCCCCCGGACGTCTGCTCTCCAACGAGATCTTCCAGCGCTTCCTAGCCCCGGCTCGACACGCGTAGGAGGGGAGGCATTCGTCCGCCCTGTCATGCGAAGCGAGCCTCCCCGGACGCATGCGCACGAGACCACGCGAACACCCCTCGACAACGAGCAATCGGCCTGACCATCCGGTCGGTTGGCCGCGCAACCGAATTCTGCATTATCCCCAGTGTTCATGCTATGTTCCGCATGTTTGAGGTTAACCTCCCGAGGTAACTTTGACGCACTTCAACGCTGTGTTCTAATCGAAACTGAGGGTGTTCAGCTCAGATTGTCGAGGCGCCGAAGAAATTGCGCCGCATTGTGCCGGAGGAACTTTTGGATTTCCAACTCAACGAAGAGCAGTTGCATTTGAAAAAAAGCGTTCGCGAATTTGCCGAGCGCGAGATCAAGCCGAACGTCATGAAATGGGACGAGGCTGGCGAATTTCCGCTTGCGACCATCAAGGAACTCGGCAAGCTCGGAATGCTGGGCATGATTTTTCCCGCGGAGTATGGCGGCGCAGGCATGGGCTATGTGGAGTACGTCACGGCGATCGAGGAACTCTCGCGTGTCGACGGTTCGGTCGGGATCATTGTCGCGGCCCATACATCGCTCTGCTCGAACCATATTTTTCTCGCCGGCAGCGAAACGCAGAAAAAGAAATACGTCAGCAAACTGGCGACCGGCGAATTCATTGGCGCCTGGGGATTGACCGAGCCTTCGTCGGGATCGGATGCCGGCAGCGCCCGCATGACCGCCACGCGACGGGGAAACAACTGGGTTCTGAATGGAACGAAAACGTTCTGCACCAACGGTCACTATGCCGACGTAGTGGTGGTGCTCGCCGTGACCGATCGCGCGGCGCACACGCATGGAATCTCCGCTTTCGTCGTGGACAAGGACACCAAGGGATTTCGCCCCGGCAAGAAAGAAAACAAGCTTGGCCTGAGAGCCAGCGATACGGCCGAATTGATCTTCGAGGACTGCGTGATCCCGGCGGAAAATCTGCTGGGCGGCGAGGGCCAGGGATTTCCCGACGCCATGCGCGTGCTCGATGGCGGCCGCATCTCGATTGCCGCGTTGTCTCTGGGGATGGCCGAGGGCGCGTACGAAGCGGCTTTGAAATATTCGAAACAGCGCAAGCAATTCGGCAAAGCGATCAGTGATTTCCAAGCGATCCAGTGGAAGCTGGCCGACATGGCCACTGAAATCGATGCTGCCATGCTGCTCACCATGCGCGCTGCGTCCATGAAAGACGCTGGCATGAAGACCACGCAGGAATCTTCCATGGCGAAGCTCTATGCCAGCGAAGTAGCCGTGCGCTGCGCCAACGAAGGCGTGCAGATTCATGGCGGCTACGGCTTCATCAAAGACTATCCCGCCGAGAAGTTTTATCGCGACGTGAAACTCTGCACCATCGGCGAAGGCACCAGCGAGATTCAGCGCCTGGTGATCGCCCGCCAGTTGCTGAAGGATTAGCTCGTAGCCGCTTGCGAAACCAATGCATCCCAGCTATGCGGGTGTTCAACTCTCCGCCTCTGTGATAGCGTTCTGCTGCATGCCGGAACCACTGCCAACCAGCGTCGTCACCCAGGCGGAAACCACGCAGGACGAGCGCACCATGGGAACGCTCGCTCACGTCCTGCAACTTGTTGGCGGATGGATTGCTCCCTTGATTATTTTTCTGGTCAAGCGAGACTCGCGGTTTGTATCATTCCACGCCCTTCAGGTTTTGTTGTTGCAGGGCTTCTATGTTCTCTTCGTGATGATCACGATGGGAGGATTCTTTGCCTTCGCCATCGCAGGTTTTGCGCTTCATCAATCAACGACCCCGCACGGTTCATTGCCAGCTGCGTTCATCGTTCTTTTCCCGATGTTGTGGCTGGGAATGATGGGCTGGTGGGTTTTTATGGTGGTGATAGCAATCGTGTACGGAATGAAAGCTGGGAAGGGCGAATGGGCCGAATATCCCGTGCTCGGCCGGCTCGCCCGCAGAATTCTGAGTATCGGGCGGGGAGGGGTCGGCGCTTCTTGATCCGTTCCCCGGCAACCACGGGCGAGCAGCGAGCCTCGATAATTCCTCCCTTGCGATTTCAGCGGTGCCGGGAGTTTCAGTTTGTCACCTGCTCCTTTACACTGATCATTTGAATCCCGACATCCAGTCATGGATCGAGCCGCTCCGCTCGGGAGATGTGCGCACTCTGGCGCGGGCCATTTCCGTGGTCGAGAATCGGGCTCCAGGATGGTCCGACTTGCTGAAGGCGCTATTTCCGCACAGCGGCCGGGCTCGCGTGATTGGGCTGACGGGCGCGCCCGGAGCGGGAAAGAGCACGCTGGTTGACCAACTGGCGCGGTCCTATCGAAAGACAAAAAATCCCCACTCGAGCCGCATAGAGCCAGGCTTGAATGGGGCACCCGACGAAAATTACACGGTCGGAATCATCGCCGTCGACCCGACCAGTCCCTACACCGGCGGAGCGATTCTGGGCGACCGCATCCGCATGCAGGAACATTTCGCCGACGCGGGAATTTATATTCGCAGCATGGCGACGCGGGGATCACTGGGCGGACTGGCGCGCACCACGGCCGACGTCACGACCGTCCTCGACGCCTCAGGCCGCGACGTCATCCTGATTGAAACCGTCGGCGTCGGGCAGGATGAGGTCGATATCGTGCGTCTCGCCGACATCACCGTCGTGATTCTGGTCCCCGGCATGGGCGACGATGTGCAGACTATCAAGGCTGGCATCATGGAGATCGCCGACATCTTTGTGATCAACAAAAGTGATCGCGAGGGCGCAGAGCGCGTCGAGCGCGAAATTCGCGCGCTACAATCGCTGGCGTTGCGGCATGATGGTTGGACGCCTCCGATTGTGAAGACGGTTGCCAGCGACGGAACGGGCGTGAGCGACCTGGCAGTGGCCATTGCCGACTACGAAGAATATTTGCAGAAAGAGAACCGGGCGTTGAAAAAAAGCGTCGAGAACTGGCAGGAGCGGCTGGTAGAAATGTTGCGCGACGCGATGCTGGAGAAAGCGCGGGCTCAGCTTGGCGATGGAAATCTTACCCGCCTGGCGGCGGAAGTCGCCGAACACAAGCGCGATCCATATACGCTGGTGGAAGAAATTGCGGCTAAAGCAAATAACACGTAGGCCCGGACGCGTTCGCCCGGGAGGGTTTAGAGTCGTGGGATTTTGAAATCGAGCAGGCGGACGAATGCGTCCGCCTGCCACACGAGCAAACCAAATGTTTCAGATCGATCATCTCGGCATCGCGGTGAAGTCGCTGGCGGCGGCCAAGGCGATTTATGAAAAGCTCGGCCTCAGCGTTTCGCCCGAAGAAACCGTGGAACAGGAGCAAGTCCGCCTGGTGATGGTTCCCGTCGGCGAGAGCCGGCTTGAACTGCTCGAGGCGACGTCGGAGGATTCGACGATTGCCAAGTTCATCGCCAAGCGTGGCGAAGGCCTGCACCACGTGTGCCTGAAAGTGCCAGACTTGGCGGCGGCAGTCGAGCGGCTCCAGCAAGATGGCGTGCGCCTGGTGTCGGCAGAAATCAAAGTCGGTGCGGGCGGACACGAGTATGTGTTTGTCCATCCCGCGAGCACGGGCGGCGTGCTGCTGGAACTAGTCCAGGGATAACCGGGGGGCGTCACCGATTTTCGCGGATGCACAAGTTATCGCGCAACAACCTATGCTTCTTCTCATCACCGATACCTCTGGCAAAGACGGCACAGTCACTCTTGCGCGCGCTGGCGAGCTCGATCCCCACGACGTTGAGGTCGTGGAAGTCGCGCCGCTCGTGGGAGGAACATTCTCGGCTCAGCTGGTGCCGCAGATTGCCGCCCTGTTGTCGAAGCACGGTCTTGGCAAGGCCGACATCGGCGCCTTCATTGTGGTCGCCGGCCCGGGATCGTTTACCGGCCTGCGCGTGGGGCTGGCGGCCATCAAAGCTCTGGCGGAGATTCTGAGAAAGCCAATCGTCGCGGTCCCTTTGTTGGAACTGGTGGCTATCGCGAGTCACATTCAGGGCAAGGTTGTCGCGGCAATGGATGGCGGGCGCGGCGAAGTCTTTTTCGGCGCGTACGAACTGGCCGGAGAATCGGCCCGCATGCTGCGCGAAGAACTTGTGTCGCGAGTGGATTTTCTGTCGCTGGCGCGAGACTCGTCGGTCGCCACTACGGATGCGGCGTTGGCCGCAGCCGCGCGCGACCATGGTATGGCAGTTTTCCCGATCGAGCGCCCGACCGTTGAAATGATCGCCCGATTCGGTTGGAGAAAATTGCGAGCCGCCGAAACGGTTTCGCCCGAAGGGCTGGAAGCGAACTACCTCCGCCGCTCCGATGCGGAGTTGTTTGTGAAAAGCGGCTCTTAGCTCTTAAGCTTTTGGCTCTTGGCTTCTGGCTAAACCTTAACGGACTCCTCTTGATCCGCCTAGCCACTCCCGCTGACATTCCCTCCATCCTTCACCTGGAGCGCGAGTCCGCTTTTGCAGCGCACTGGACCGAGCAGCAGTATCGGCAGGCGTTCGGGAGCGGAGGCGGGAAACGGTTTGTTCTAGTCGCCGACACGTCCTTCGATTCCGCCGCCGATCGAACGATCGTCGCGGCTGCGGCCCCGAACCTTCTCGGCTTCCTCGTGGCCCTGCATCTCGTCCCGGAGTGGGAGTTGGAGAATATTGTCGTCGCGACCTCGGCTCGCCGTCAGGGGCTGGGAAAGCGGCTTCTTCGCTTCCTGTTGGCGGCCGCGCGCGAAACAAACAGTCAGTCTGTGTTTTTGGAAGTTCGCGAGTCGAACGCCGCGGCGCGAAGTCTTTATGAAAAAATGGGTTTCGAGCAGACCGGCAGTCGAAAGGCCTATTACACAAATCCTGTAGAAGCGGCCGTCCTGTACCGCTTGACTCTGAAGTGAAGAGTTTCTCATACTGAGACTGCACCACTTTTTGGCATTGAACCCACTTTTGCCCTGTGCTAGATTCAGCTCAGAACGATCCCGGTTGGAGGTCTGCTGGATGCTGACTTCGAGAGACCAACTTCTGACCAATCATGAGGAGTTCCGCAGATTGGCCCAGGAGCACACGCAGTATTCGAAACGCCTCGATTCACTCACCCAAAAACGTTATCTCAGCGAAGACGAAAAGCTGGAAGAGGTTCGTCTGAAAAAGCTGAAACTACGCTTGAAAGATCAGATGGAGTCCATCGAGCGCGAGTACCGGCAACAGTACGGCGTTAACGTAGCGTAATTTCTGGCCAAGCTCCAAGCGGCATCGCCGCTGAGGGAATTGTCTACCTTCCGCCGGGCGCGAGAGCCCGCAGTGTCTGGTTAGCCAGTGTGATTCCAGCCCTTGAAACGAAATCTCCTCTGCACTATGGTGTCTGCGGTGTCTGCGTGAAAACTAGACTTTACGCGATGATATTCAGCATTCTGCTAAGTGCGCCCTCGGCGCTCGGCTCGTGCGCGGTGCCTGAGATCAAAGCGAACGCAGAATTCTTCAAGAGTGATCTGGTGTTCACAGGTAAAGTACTGTCACAAAACTATCGCGACGTCGACGAGCACCACTCGGGTTGGTTCTATCGTGTGAGTGTTTCGCAGGTCTTTAAGGGACCAGCTCGAAAAGATTTCACGGTTTATACAGAGGATGCGTCGAATCGCTTTCCACTCGAACTCGGTAGCGAGTACCTGCTTTTCGCCTATCGATGGCATGGACCCTTAGAGATCGAGGACTGTAACAACTCGGCGTTATTGTCGGAGGCTGCGAAGTCCATCCAGGAGATTCAGAGCATCGCAGCGGCCCAGGACGGAGAAATCGAGGGCTGGCTTGCTCCGGAAACCGATGGAGTGGATTTGTCTGGAATCCACGTCGCGATTCGCAGTGGACCCCGAATCTTTACTTCTACCACCGACAAAGACGGTTACTTTCACTTCCGCTCTCCGGCAGGCCGCTACGAAGTCGATTTCAGCAACCGGGAATACTACCTGAACGCCGGCGACGCTTTCTGGTACGACCCGAAAGGTTTCAGATTGCATGCCGGGGAATCGGCTGCACTGCAACTGGTCTCAGTTCGACATCCGAAGAAATAGGGATTGCAGAACCACCGGCTGAAGTTAGGTGGGAACCGGTCGGGCTCTGCGCGCTCGCGGAAAAGGCCTCGGCGCTGCCGCCACCAAATCGTCCTGAGCTGATCAGCGTGCTCTATAATAAAAAGCTCTCATGGTACGTGACGGATACTTCTATGCCGCGCCCCTGGTCGCCGCCGCGGTCTTGCTCGGCTGGCTGACCAACCCCGCGTGGGCGATTATCCCCTGCCTGCTGGCGTTTTTCTTCTTGTGGTTCTTTCGTGATCCAGAGCGGGCCATCCCGCAGGATCCGGGTGCAGTGGTTTCTCCCGGTGACGGCGCAGTAACAGACGTTTCGCCAGTCACCGTCGGCGACGAAAAGCTGACCCGGCTGAGTATTTTCCTCAGCGTGTTCAATGTGCACGTAAACCGCTCGCCCATCGCCGGCGTGATTCGCGAGGTACGCTACCAGCGTGGACAGTATCTGAACGCGATGAACAAAACTTCCGCCGAATTGAACGAGCAGAATATTGTCACGGTGGAGGGCGACGGCCAGACGGTGGTTTTCAAGCAGATTGCCGGACTGCTGGCGCGCCGCATCGTGTTCAACCACAAAGTCGGCGACCGCCTGGAGCGCGGTCAACGCGTCGGCCTGATCAAGTTCGGATCGCGCGTCGATGTGCTGCTCGATGCCTCGGCCAAAGTCAACGTGAAGGTCGGCGACCGCGTGAAAGGCGGCGCCAGCGTGCTGGCCTATCTGCCACAGGCGCAGAGCCAACTGGCGGCCGCCGGAAGCGCCAATACCAGCGAAAGAGCCCACTGATGGAACCATCCCTCCCCACACATCGAGGCCGCCACAGCAAAGGGATGTACATTCTCCCGTCGCTGTTTACGACCGCGAACATGGCGCTGGGCTACTACGCCATGCTCGAAGTCCTGCACGCCACGGCGACCGAATACTGGCACCTCGACAACTCGGCCAAGGCGATCGGGTTCGCTGTGCTGTTTGACGGGCTCGACGGCCGCATCGCCCGCATGACAGGTACCACCAGCGATTTCGGCAAAGAACTGGACTCGCTGGCCGACGCCATTGCCTTTGGCGTAGCTCCCGCACTGCTGGCCTGGACCTGGGGATTCCATCTGATGCCCGCAGTCCTGCTGACCGAGTGGCACATCAAGATGACGCAGTTGGGCGCGATTGCCAGCTTCCTGTTTCTGACCGCCGGAGTCAGCCGGCTGGCGCGCTTCAACATCACGAGCAACCCGCAACCCTCGAATCCCGGCCGCCCGGGCAAAAAATATTTTGTCGGCTTCCCCATTCCGGCCGGCGCAGCCGTGATCGCAGCCGTGGTTCACTTTTCCGGCGGCGATCCCATCGTCTCCTGGTATACGGCCCTGACCTGGATCGCCATGGTGACGACCATCGGCTATCTCATGGTGAGCACCTGGCGCTTCTATAGCTTTAAGGATATTGATTTCGGCTCCCGGCACCCGTTTCGGCTGATCGTTTTGATGGCGGCGTTATTTGCTTTGATCTTTCTGTTCCACCGCAAAGTTCTTTTCGGCCTTGCACTGTTCTATATGATCTCGGGCATTTTCTGGCGGGTGCAATGGATCTTCCGTCGCCGCACCGATCCTCCGCCGCCGCCCTATAAGGAGGCTCCGCAGGCGCAATGAACGACTCCGTAAAGACAGCGTCTGCGCCGCATCCTGCGGCGGTTCGCGGCAATCTGTACCGCGCAGCGATCGTGGGCGCGGGCTCGCTCAAGGGCAAAGAAGTCGCCGAGATGCTCAGCGAACGCAATTTCCCGGCTGCCGATATTCGCCTGCTCGACGACGACGAGGCCATGGGTCGGCTTGAGGCCATGGGAGACGAGATCAGTTTTATCCAGCGCGTGCGCGCCGAGCAGTTTGAACACGTCGACTTCACTTTCTTCGCCTCGGACGAGGAGTGCACGCGCGCCAACTGGAAAGACGCCCGCGACGCCGGCAGCGCCATCATTGATCTCTCTTCCTCTTTGGAAAACGAACCGGGGGCCAGCGTTCGTTCGCCGTGGGTTGAGCGTGAACGCGCCCGGATCCCCGCGCCCGAACTGCAGCCCGGCCCATGTGTGGCGGCGCATCCGGCCGCTGTAGCCCTCGCCCTGTTGCTCCTGCGGGCTCGGAAGGCCGGCGCTGTGCGGCGCGCCGTGGCCACGATTTTCGAACCCGCTTCAGAACACGGCCAGCGCGGCATGGACGAGTTGCACCAGCAGACCATCAATCTGCTTTCATTCCAGCCCCTGCCCAAAGATGTTTACGACGCCCAGGTTGCCTTCAACATAATCGCGCGCTACGGACAGAAGTCGCAGCCTGCGCTTGATTCCGTCGAGGCGCGGATCGCGCGGCACTATCAGAAAATTGCCGGAGACACTGCTCCCCAGCCTTCTCTCCTGCTCCTGCAGGCTCCCCTGTTCCACGGCTACGCGCTTGCGGTCTTCCTGGAGATGGAGGGAGTGATCGATCTGCCTGCGTTATCGCTGGCCATAGCCGGAGATCACGTGACGATTCCTGGCGCTGAAGATGATCCTCCCGGCAACGTGAGTGCCGCCGGACAGGCCGAAGTCCAACTCGAGTTGAAGGCCGATGCTATGCAGCCTAACGGCGTCTGGTTGTGGGCGGCCATCGATAATCTGCGCGTCTCGGCGCTCACCGCGGTCGAGATCGCGGAGAGTATGACCGCTTCGCGCCCCACCGGAAAGATTCAGTGACTGGGAAGTTTCGACGATGACGCGCGAGTTTCAAGCCACGATGGGGACGTTGCGGTGAGGGCCCGTGCGGCGCGCGTGCCGACGCTGATGCTCTTGGCTCTTTGCATGCCAATTGCCGGATGTGGCTACCACACCGTAGGTCATTCCGTGCAACTTCCGGAAACAGTCAAGACCATCGCCGTGCCCGCTTTTAAGAACGAAACCCTCACCTATCGCATCGAGCAGATGCTGACTGCAGCGGTGGTGCGCGAGTTCAACACCCGCACTCGCTACCGCATTCTCAACAATGACAGCGAAGACGCCGACGCCACCTTGCGCGGCACTGTGCTCTCCACCGCCGCGTCTCCGCTCACTTATGACACGGCGACCGGCCGCGCCGCCAGCGTCCTCGTGGTGGTCAGCATGAAGGTCGTGCTCACCGACCGCAACGGCAAAGTTCTCTACCAGAATCCGTCGTACTTATTCCGCGAGCAATACGAAGTCTCACAAGATCTCAGCAGTTTTTTCGAAGAAGATTCCCCCGCCTTCCGCCGCCTCTCGCAGGATTTCGCGCGCACTCTGGTGGCTAACGTTCTGGAGGGATTCTAGAATGGGTTTTAGCGGGAAGAGGGTTTCAAGACCATGAATCGGATTGTTCTGCTCCTTGCAATTGTGGCCACCGTGCTCGGCGCCGGTTGTACCAGCGGATCGCGCCCGCCGCATGTAGGCGCCGCGGCCCGCGATTTCACCCTGCAAGACTCCGATCGAAAAGTCACGCTGAATCAATTTCGCGGCCAGGTAGTCGTCCTGAATTTTTGGGCAACCTGGTGTACGCCGTGCGAGCAAGAGCTGCCATCGTTGATCGCCATGCAGGATCGCACGAGAGGAAAGGGAGTCGTAGTCCTCGGCGTCAGCATCGACGTGGACCCCGACGCCTACCACCGCTTCCTAAAAGTGCGGAACATCAACTTTCTCACCGTGCGCGATCCAGAACAGAAGGTTGCCACTATCTACGGAACTTCAGGCTGGCCGGAAACCTACGTGATCGACCGCGAGGGCGTAATGCGCCGCAAGTTCATCGGCCCCGTCGACTGGACCTCGCCCGAAGTAATGGATTTCCTGACCAAGCTGTAGCGGTCCAATTTTATGCGTAAGAGAGTTTGGGACGTCATTCCGAACGGAGCCGCCTTTCAGGCGGAGAGAAGGATCTCCCGCAGAGGTAATGTATCAGTTTGAAAGCAGGGGAAGCGCGGGCCTCACAAAAAGGGGAATACAGCATGACACAGTCTGCAAAGCTAGGGGTCACTAGCGCCGTTCTGCTTGCAAGTGTTTTCGTTCCACCCTTTTCGAATTGGCGGGAGCCAATTAGCTTCGCATCTGCTGGCCTGTCCTTCGTTCTGGGCCTAATCGCCGCACGACAGGGTAGTAAATGGTGGCTTGCTATACCCTGCAGCATAATTGCTGGTTGTGCGGCATTTTGGTACCTCGCGGCTCACTCGTTCTAAAATTCAAACTGATACGTTGCCCCGCAGAACGATACTGGCCGAATCGAATTCCCGATGTTACAGTCAAAAACAATGACCTGCATCACAACGAGCGCCACGACGAGGGAAATCTGATGCGGGCCTTCGCCCAGGCCGAACGCTTCGTCAGCGAATTGGAATCGCGCAAGCTGCGCGCGGCTTACGTCTTCGTCGGCGACGAAGCTTTTTTCCGCAAGCGTTTTCGCGACGCCATTCTCGAGCACCTGGTCCCCGCCGACCTCCGCGACTTCAGCTTCTTCGAATTCGACCTAGCCGAAAACGATCTAGCTGAGGTCCTCGACCGTGCCCGCACTCCATCGCTGATGGCCCCATTTCAAGTTTTCTTCGTGCGCGGCGTGAAAAATCTTTTTGGCCGCGGTTCGAACGAAGACAAACTCGCCGCCATTGAGGACTACTGCAAGAATCCGAATCCCGACGCGCTCATCGTCTTCGTCGCCGACCACATCAGCATCCCCGCCGACGTCCGCCGCATGGAAATGCAGGATAAAGAACGCTACCAGCGCATCCGAGAAAGCATGGGCCAGTACTGCGGCATCGTGGAACTGGCGCGTGTAGAAGAGGGCGAAGCCGTCCGCTGGATTTCCGATTACTGCGCCAGCCGCGACGTAAGGATGGACGCCGATGGCGCCCGCGAACTGGTCGACGCTCTCGGCGGCGACATGATGATGATCTCCAACGAACTGGAGAAGCTAATTCTCTACGTCGGCGAAAAAAAGCGTATCACCCTCGGCGATGTTGAAACCATGGTCCTGGCCGCCAAGCAGCGTTCTTTATACGAACTGACCGACGCGATCTCCGCCAAAGAACGCGTGCGGGCCCTCGAAATTCTGGATGCGATTCTGCTCTCCGGCGAAGGCGAAGAGGCCGCCATCGGACACATCTACATGCTGGCCAAAACTTTCCGCCAGATGCTGGTAATTATCGAGCGCAACGTCCGCGACCAGCGCATGCTGTGGGCCGCGCTCTGGCAGGGCTTCCGCGTCCCCCCGTTCGCCGCCGACGACATTATCAAACAAGCCCGCCGCTACAAGAACCGCCGCGAGCTGACTCGCGCCATCCGCCTGGTCGCGAAAGCCGACCTCGCTCTGCGCTCCAATCCCGTCAGCAAGCGCATGGTTCTCGAACGCCTGGTCATGGACCTGACCACCGAGCCCAAGCTCGAAACCCCAGGCTGGATGCAGGAACAGCTTCCGGTGTAAGATTTATTCCCTATCGGCCCGGCAGTGTAGAGGAGTTGGCTTATGACGAAGCGCTGCTTGTTCGTTCTGCTTCTTGTTTTTGCGGTCGCACCTCTCGCCTACAGCAAGGGTTCTCCCGCTCTGATCGTGATTTCCGGCGGCGGTCTCGCCCAACCCATCGAAATAACCGACCCGGCACAGTTGAAAGCATTCGATCCATGGTCGGGCCAGTTCGCGGACTGGCAAGAGAAGCCGCTGGCCGACGCGCCCTGCTTCCGGCGTTCCTTCGAAGTGCAGTTCTATATGAAGTGGCCGGGAAGGGAATCGTCGTCAGACCGCAACAATCTCCAGATGATCTACGCCACACGTTACTGCTCGACCGGCTCCGCGGGCTACGTCTATCTGCCCGGCCCCGGCGAGCCTCAATATCGAGGCAACGTCAGCACGATCATCCGTGGCGACGCCGACGGGAAGTGGCACGCCGCGACTGCTGACTGGAACTTGCTGCTGGGCGATGCGGTCGCGACGAGCGATTCGCAACGTACGCCCGACATGATCCTGATCAGCGGCGGCGAGCTCAAGCACCCAGTCGAAATCACCGACCCCGGCCTGCTCCAGCACTTCGACCCTTGGACGGCAGGTTTTGTCGATTGGGAGCGTCCGATCTCCGGCGGAGACTTGGGCTGGGAGTACGAGATCGTATATTTCAAGCGCGGGGTTGAGCCGACGACTCCTTTCGACCGCGACGGCTTCACCATGATCTACGGCATGCGTTACTGCATTGACAAAGACGGCGGACCTGGTTCTGTCTTCCTGGCAGGGCGCTCCGACAAATTCGGCCCAGAAAATGTCCGCATGGTCTGGGACGGCACCTACGCCGGAAGATGGAATCGGTCAACCGCAGCTTGGCACTCGCTGATTGCACGCGAAGTCGCCGAGCAACATGGCACGCAGTGATGGTCGCAGTTCAGGCGTGCACCAGGACTTCTCGCCGTCTGTCCACCGGGTTTACAATTTCCAAATGAAGAAGAGACGGGGCGTGAGAAATCGGCTCGGCCCTTTCGGTGCCGGGCGAGGGAAAAACCTGAATCAAGCGAAATCGTCCGATTTTGCTCGGAGTCCGACAGCGCAAAGCAGAGCCGCCGGGAAGCAAGAGGTAGACATGCACGAAAGTGTGCAAAATCCGTGTATGCAGGATACGGAAGGCAAGGCTATCAATACAGTTAAAGATAGTGCCGCTGGACTGGATGGCGCAAAGGGCAAACTCCCAACGGGCCAACACGCAAAAGGCGAGCCAATCGGGACGCCACGAGTTTACATCCAGACCCTAGAGGGTAAGAGCTAACAGTCAAAAACCTACTTAATCGCCGCAACGCGCTTGCCCAGCCGGGACTTGTAGCGCGAAGCCGTGTTCTCGTGCAGCGTCCCCTTCTGAATGGCCTTGTCGAGGGCCGAAACCGTCTTGCGGTAGGACTGCTCGGCGGCAGCCTTATCGCCTTTTTCGATGGTCTCGCGCAGGTCGCGCAACTGGGTGCGCAGGGTGGAAGTGTTGGCGCGGTTGCGCACAGTGCGGCGTTCGGTTTGGCGCGCACGTTTCAGCGCCGAAAGATGGTTTGCCATAGCTGGATCGTTACCTTCGTGTGTCAGAGAGATATTCGGGGTGGGGTCCGAAACTTTTATTATAGGGGAGCATTCTCGACCGGTCAAACCGCTGCGTCGGGACTCACGAGTGCGTGCGTCATCCTGAGCGGAGCCGCATTTCAGGCGAAGCGAAGGATCTCGCGCTCGCCAAACCCCGCCGGTGAGGATCGGAGGGAGATCCCTTCGTCGGCTGAACCCCGCCGCCGTGCGGGATGACTCAAACATATGACAGACGGACTCGATCGCCTCAAAGTTCTAATCAACTCCTCGACGCCCATCATCGTGATGGAAACGTCGGAGGAAACGCAGGCCGTCAACCTGGTGCGCGCGGCCTGCACCGAACTCAACATGGCGACGTTCGAGTGGACCATTGCCGACGGCCTCCTGCGCTGCGGGACCAGCACTCCACCCGAGCCCCCGAAAATCCCGCTGCAGGCCCGCATCGATCAAAACACAATGCTGGCGCAGGCCGGACGCGCGTATACCCAGATGCGCACCGCGCTCAGCCCCGGCGCACGAGAAGCGGATCGACTAGCCCAGGCAATGTCGTCATACCAGGGAGCCGACGGCGCCGCAGCTGCCAGTACGGCCATCTACAACACTCGCGAGCCCGCGCAGGCTCTGGCCAACATGGAGTCAATGACCATTGAGGCCGTCTTCATCCTGAAAGATTTTCACCGTCACATGGACGACCCAGTCGTAGTGCGCCGCCTGCGCGACGTAGGCCAGAAATTCGCGACCAACCGACGCACGGTCATCATTACCGCGCCCGAAATCGCCGTGCCCGCCGAACTAAAAACGCTGGTCGAATATTTCGATCTCCCGCTGCCCGATCGCAAACGCCTCCAGGAAATCATTCACGACACGTTCACGCGCTTGTCGAAAACGTACTCGCTGAAGATGCAACTTGATCCGGCCGGTGTGGACGCGATGTCGGCTAACCTGCGCGGCTTGACCGAGGAAGAAGCCGATCGCGCGATCTCGCAGGCCCTGGTCACGCGCTACGCGCTGTGTCCCGAAAGCGTCACCGATGTGCTCGACGCCAAGAAACAATTGCTGCGCCATTCCGGCATGCTCGAATTCGTCGAAGCCCAGGACAACCTTGCGGCCGTGGGCGGCCTGGAAAACCTGAAGCACTGGCTTGGTCAGCGCCGCGGCGCCTGGGAAGATTCGGCCCGCGAATTTGGCCTGGAACCGCCGCGCGGCATGATCATCCTGGGTGTCCAAGGATGCGGCAAGTCTCTGTGCGCCCGCGCCGTTGCCGGCGAATGGAAGCTGCCGCTGGTAAAGTTCGACACGTCCGCCGTCTACGACAAGTACATTGGCGAGACCGAAAAGCGCATCCGTAAGGTCTTTCAGGTCGCCGAAGGACTCGCCCCGTGCGTGTTCTGGATTGACGAACTGGAAAAAGTATTCGCGGGCAGCGCCCCCGACTCAGCCTCGGCTGATGCCGGCGTCTCGTCGCGCCTGCTGGCCTCGTTTCTGTCGTGGATGCAGGACCGCAAGGCCGCCGTCTTCGTTGCCGCGACCTGCAACAATGTGACCGTGTTGCCGCCGGAACTGATTCGCAAAGGCCGTTTCGATGAATTGTTCTTCGTCGACTTGCCCAACCAGGCCGAGCGCAAGCAGATCTTCTCGATTCAACTCGCCAAGCGCAAACGCAATCCCTCGGAGTTCGATCTGGAAAAAGTCGCCGCCGCCGCGAAAGGTTACTCCGGTGCCGAGATCGACGCTGCCGTCCAGGGCGGACTCTACGCCGCATATTCCGAGAAGAAGGCCCTGAGCACGCAGTCGCTGCTGGATGCGCTGGCGCAGACAGTCCCGCTCTCCACCACCCGCGCCGAAGAAATTCAAACCTTACGCGAGTGGGCCCGCACCAGAGCCGTTCCCGCAACGGCTCGCGAAGACGCTCCCGTCACGACATAACCGGCGCAGGATCTTCGCGCTCATGTACAGCCTTGAAGTGTTCATCAAACGCCCGTTGCATCTGCTTCGTATACTCTTCGCGGTTCGGCCTATGGCTGGTCGACGTCGCCCGGAACGTCCAGTCCGGGCAGGCCGTGCATTCGATTTCCACCGGAATTTCCCCCAGCCACTTCGTCACACGCAACCGCGGCTTCTTCATCCTACAAGTTTCCCACAGGCGACCTACATTTCGCTCCCATTGACTCCCTCACCGCCCCGGGGTACGCTTTACTGAATGGTAGTGACTTGCCTTCTGGGCATGCGCATTTCGGCTGGTCCCGTCTCCAAGCGAAACCCTGCTTTGTCTCATTGGTCAAGCCTCTCAGGTCAAGCAGGCGCAGGTGTCTATCAACTGTCTCGCGACTACTGTCTGAGTCGGAGATTCGGACCAACCTAAACATGAACCCAGAGGTATGAACGCACGCATGAAGAAAAGCATCGGGGTCAGCCCCAACATTGAGACCTTGTTCGGCACGCGCGACGAAAATGTCCGCCTGCTCGAAGACGGCCTGAACATCACCATCAATCTGCGGTCAAACGCCATCGAACTGGAAGGCGCAGCCAAAGACGTAGCGCGCGCTGAACAGGTTTTCACCGACTACGAAACCCTGCAGCGCTCGGGCCACACCTTCAACAACGGCGACCTCAACAGCATGCTGCGGGTGTTGACGTCGGACCCCAGTTCCACGCTCCGCGGGTTAACCGACGCCGGCCGCCAGCGCTCGTTCGGACGCCGCACCGTGCAGCCCAAGAGCAGCAACCAGCGGCGCTACCTCGAAGCCATCGAGAAGCACGACATGGTGTTTGGCATCGGCCCCGCCGGCACCGGCAAAACTTATCTCGCCGTGGCTATGGCAATTTCCGCGCTGCTGGCCAAGCGCGTGAACCGCATCATCCTGGCGCGTCCGGCCGTGGAAGCCGGCGAGCGCCTCGGCTTTCTGCCGGGCACGCTGCAGGACAAGATCGACCCCTACTTGCGTCCGCTATACGACGCGCTGTACGACATGATCGATCCCGAAAAAGTGGATCGCTACCTGGAAAAGAACGTCATCGAGATCGCGCCGATAGCCTTCATGCGCGGGCGCACGCTCAACGATTCGTTCGTCATCCTCGACGAGGCCCAAAACACCACCTCGGAACAGATGAAGATGTTCGTCACCCGCCTCGGCTTCAATTCGAAGGCCGTGATTACCGGCGACATCACGCAGATCGACCTGCCCAACGCGCGCCGAAGTGGCTTAGTCGAGGCCATGGAAGTACTGAAAAATGTGAACGGGCTGGCCTTTACGCACTTCGACGAAACTGACGTGGTGCGCCATCACCTGGTGCAGCGCATCGTCCGCGCCTACGACGAACATAAGACGCGCGTCGCCGAGCAGCAGATGCTACTTTTGGCTGAGCCCAGAAACGCTCAGACGAGGACTGTCGAGGCGAGGACTGCCGAGGCGAAGCGCGCAGAAGCGTCGAGCGGCGAAGCGGTTCCGAATGAATCTGCCGCAAATAAAGAGAGTTCGACCTCAGCCGAAGCTAGAGGATAAGTGGTGCACTTTACGTGGGAGGGCCGCAACGTGGCCCTCCTGTTTGCTTTTACGCTGCGCCACCAGATCACATCAGACATCGAGCGCAAGAAGAGAACAGTCGAGAGGCCACAAAGAACGACTTGGTTATTCTGCAAAAGAAAGTCGCAGGGTTGACCGAAGCAACGCTTGGACGCTTCGTGTTGCGGGCGCGAAAGGCGGCGGCCCTGCGCGCGTCAGTGAACGTGCTCGTCACCAGCAGTGCCGCCATGCGGGTGCTGAACCGCCAGTTTCGCGGCAAGAACAAAGCCACTGACGTTCTGTCGTTTCCTGCGGCGAAACCTGCGGGGCGAAATGAACGACAAAAGCTGGCCGGCGACATCGCCATCTCCGCCGACATTGCCCGGGAAAATTCTGTCCGCCTCGGACACTCCGTTGCCCAGGAAATCAAGATTCTGGCTCTCCACGGAATTCTCCATCTGGCGGGCTTCGACCACGAGCGCGATAATGGTGAAATGGCGCGCAAAGAAGCCACATTGCGACGGGCCCTTCGGCTGCCCGCTGCCTTGATTGAACGAGGCTTGATCGAGCGGCGGAGGATGCCGTGAACTTCGCCGTCCCCATCGCGCTTCTTCTCCTGCTCGGACTGTTGACGCTAGCCTCCTACGTCGATCGCGTCTACCAGGAGGCGGGAAAATTTCTCTCGCGGGAATTCCAGGACAACATCGACTTCTTTGAGCAGAACATCGAGCCCGAGCTCGAAAAACGGCCACTGCGAGTCAGCCACTCCCGTGCCGCGCTTTCCATGGCGGTGGTTACGCAGCTGACCATGGCAGCGATTGCCATGCTGATCGGCTTTCTGGTTTTCCGCGATCAAGCATGGAGCATCTACGAAATTCTGCAGGCGACGATCAGCCTGATTCTCATCGTCATTATCTTCAACCGCTTCCTGCCGTTCGTATTTTTCTCGCGCACCAAAGGTGAATGGTTGGTTCACTGGACGCTCGTTCTGAAAATCCTTATCTACTTCGTGTTCCCAGTCACGATCGTGCTGGGCTTCATGCAGTCCGTCGCAGCGCTCACCAAGCAGACCTCCAGCGAACAGTCGGAAACTTCAGCCGAGGCCGTCGACGCGTTGATCGAAGCCGGACAGGAAGAGGGAATTATTCAGGAGGGCGACCGCGACCTGATTCAATCAGTAGTCGAATTCAGCGGCAAGACGGTACGTGAGGCCATGAAGCCGCGCCCGCAGATTTTTGTTGCTCCCGTGGATACCACGGTCGAGCGCTTCATCGAAATGCTGCGCACCAAGCACTACTCGCGCGTTCCGGTATACGAGGGCAGCATTCACAACATCAAAGGGATCGTCTATACCCAGGACGTGCTGCAGGTACCCGACAGCGAAGCGCACGTACGCAGGCTCGACACCATCATGCGCCGCGACGTTTATTTCGTCCCCGAGAGCAAGCTGGGCAGCGACCTGTTGCGCGAAATGCAGAGGCAGAATATCCGCATGGCCATTGTCGTCGACGAATACGGCGGTGTCGCCGGCCTCGTCACCATCGAAGATCTGGTGGAAGAAATAGTCGGCGAGATTCGCGACGACCACGACAAACCGGAAATCGTCCGCGAAGGCGAGCGTTCTTTCATCGTTGCCGGCGGCATGGACGTCGACCGCCTCGACGAACTCTTCGGCAGCAAGCCGGAAGGCAGAGAGTCGGCTACCATCGCCGGCCTGGTCAGCGAGCTTGCCGGCCGCATCCCGCGCAAGGGCGAAGTCGTCGAAGAAGACGGCCTGCGTTTTGAAGTGCTGGAATCCACCGACCGCAAAGTGGAGCGCGTGCGAGTCACTGCCGTGCAACCGCAGCAGCTGAAACTGATATAACAACTGTGAGCCGCGAGCTTCGAGCAACGAGCCATACCTCGCGGCTGACAACTCGCAGCTCGTAGCTCTCAGCTCCCTATGCCATTCCGCTCCGGTTTCGTTTGCATTCTCGGTCGCCCTAACGCGGGCAAGTCCACCCTGCTCAACGCGCTCGTCGGCGAGAAGCTCGCGATCATTTCTCCCAAGCCGCAAACCACACGCAACCGCATTCAGGGTGTGGTCCACATCCCCAATCGCAAAGGAAGAGGCAAAGGCAACGACGGTGGACAGATCGTGTTAGTTGACACGCCGGGAGTTCACAAGCCCGACAGTTCGCTCGGCCGCAAGATGATGGTCGAGGTGCGCGAAGCGCTCGAGGGCTGCGACCTGGTGCTCGTCATCATGGACGTCACGCGCAAGTTCGATCCCCGCGATCAGTTTGCGCTCGACTTGCTGCGACGCCCGAAGACGAAGGCATTCCTGATCCTTAATAAGGTCGACCTGATTCGCGAGAAGGCGAAATTGCTGCCGCTCATCGAGCAGTACCGCAAGCTCTACCCCTTCGCCGAAGTGGTCCCGATTTCCGCGCTCAAGCGCAGGGGACTCGACGCTCTCCTCGACATGGTGATCGCGGCCCTTCCAGCCGGTCCAGCGTATTTTCCCGCTGACCAGATCACCGATCAACCCGCCCGCTTCATGGCCGCGGAAATCATCCGCGAGCAAGTTCTGCTGAACACCAGCGAGGAAATTCCTTATGCGACTACCGTGATCGTCGACAACTTCGAAGAAGGCGCGCGCCTCACCCGAATCGCCGCGACCATCTACTGCGAGCGCGAAGGCCAGAAGGGAATTCTCGTCGGCAAGGGCGGGCAGATGCTAAAAAAAATCGGCACATCAGCCCGCTTGCAGATCGAGCGCATGATGGGAACAAAAGTCTTTCTCGAACTGTACGTGAAAGCCGAGCCGGGATGGCGAGACTCGCGCCGGTTCGTCGAAGAGCTGGATTGGCGCCGGCAATTAGAGCATCGCATGCTGGAACACGGGACCCCGGAACCCAGAACGCCTGAACCCAAATCGGAAGAGCCGCGTGTTCCCGCGGACGCGAGTGCCGCCGACGATCGTAACCAAACAGAAGATTGACGTTGTGTTATAGGTAACGAACGCTCGAAATGAGGCGGCCATTGCCCGATTTGCGGCTGGCCGCTAGAATCGCAATAGTGGGTGTTCGCCACCTGTAACGATCTAGCGATTGGCGAACTATAGTGAGTGGACCAGGGGACGAACGAGCCAACCATGGAATCTGGGGCTTCTTCCGAAGAACAACTTCCGGAGCACGACTTCGACCCAGGAAAGCTGAGCCTGCGCGTGCGAGTCACACTCGCAGCTGACCGCCGGTCCGTAGACCCGGTGGTCACGCAAATCATGGACTCCGTCCGCGAAATGAAATGCGTCGACGGCAAGGAAGACGCCATCGAACTGGCCCAGCAGGAAGCGCTGGCCAACGCTGTTGTTCACGGCGCTAAGGAAGATCCCACCAAAATTGTGGAGTGCCTGGTGGCTTGCGACGAGCAACGCGGCATCCTCATTATCGTGCGCGATCCCGGCCCCGG